>ERZ827520.240-NODE-240-length-93062-cov-44.989592_pt1 | contig 93062 bp, 107 predicted proteins | sample MGYA00519581_ERZ827520 | MGnify/ENA primary metagenome ERZ827520 (study PRJEB31778, sample SAMEA3449339) | human gut metagenome | biome: human gut; feature: human-associated habitat; material: faeces | place: United Kingdom | collected 2010/2012 ... | reverse complement strand
CAAGTATTATAAATAATGCAGCAGAATATGCCTATTCACATGAATGGTTTTCTTTGGAAAAAGCATTAATAGAGGGTGTAGATTTTATTAATACCAAGTATGTGGATATAGGTCAAAATACATTATATTTTCAAAAATTCGATGTAATAAAAGAAAATGAACTATATACAAATCAATATATGCAAAATTTATTAGCCCCAACATCAGAAAGTAGTATTTTATTAGACCAATATGAAAGTTCTAATACCGTAGATTCTAATTTGAATTTTATAATACCTTTATATGAAAATATGCCAAAGGAAATTTCAGAAGAGCCAGAAAAAGAATAAACAAAGGAGAAATAACAATGAGTTCAATAATTAGTCATGTATATATATCAAATATACTAAAAGAAAAATATAAATTAGGAGACGAATTTTTATATGGTGCAATTTTACCAGATATATTACATAAAGCTATACCAGCTCAGAGGAGAGAAATGACACATTATATACGTCATGGTATCTTATATGGTTCAGAAGGAGATTATCCAGATATAGAAAGATTTATAATCGAAAATAAAGAAATTTTACCTAAAAGCCAAATGATGCAAGGATATTTAGCTCATTTAATTGAAGATATGCTATGGTTTAGTATATATATACCTAGAATGGCTATAGAAAAAGATAAAAAAACTATTATTTATAAAAAAGATAATTCTGTGCATACTGACGACCAATTTAGCTCAGACATTTATTCTGATTATCCAATTATTGATAGATATCTTTTAAAGAAAACCGATCTAAACATAGAAAAATTGCAAAAAGAATTTCTAGCAATATCAGATGATATTAATTTAAAAAACACAATCAAAGAAAACTTTAAATTATTTGATTTACAAAGTGAAAATCTAATTTTAATTTCTTTTGAAATGTTAGAAGAATATATAAAAGCTGCTACAGAAAAAGTAAATATAGTTTTAGATAAAATATATGGAGAGAGATAAATATAGTTAGAGCAAAAAAAGAAATCAAAATAAATCTTAATATTTTGATTTCTTTAACTATTTTGTACTATTGTTTTATTCTTAGAAGCTTGTGGTAACATTTCAAATTTTATATCAAATAAGTTAAATTTATCCAATTGGTCATCTTCTAAACAAGATAAATAAACATCAAGTTCATCTATATTTTTACATGCAGTAATTATTGCTGGGTGTAGATTATAATTTACTAATAATTCGGCACCTAAAGAAAGTGCTTTAAGATAGTTTAAATTAGAACGCTTTAAAGCTAACTGCATTCCTTCTTTAAACCTTGAAATAGGTGCATATTTATAATGACTTAAAGGAATAGTAAATTCTTTCTCGATTATTTCATATATATTTTCATAGTCAGTATTTTGCTCTTTTATTTTATTTAATTTATTTATGGTGTAGGGTAGAACTACTTTACCAGAAAGTTCTGAAATAATTAGTGTATTTTCTAATAAATTATCATTATTTTGTTTCTTAATTTCTTCAGGTACATTTGTAGAATCAGATATCGTTTTATTTTTTTCTATAAACGCTTTAACCTGTAAGTTAGTATTAATCATATCAGGAATAATAGAAGATAAAGAATTAATATAATCTGTTATAAGTTCTTTTCTGATATCTTTGTTCTTTTCAAGTTTTAGTTTTTCTAATTTGGAATTTAAATTATCAAATAATTCTAAATTCTTTTTTATTTGAGCAATGTATTTTACAAATTCATTAAAAATATCTTCCGTAAAAATATTTATAGAAGATATTAGCTCATTGCTTAAATGTACTTGTTTATTTATATATTTTTCTATTAAATTATTCTGATTTGTTATTTGTTTCTTAACTTCTTCTTTGTTAGAAAGTTTAATCATTTGCAATCCTCCACGTGTACTTTAATTAATTATAACATTTATAAAATTTAAATCAATAAAAATATTCAAAAAAGTTGAAAAAGAAATATTGGTATGATATATTTATTTCAGAAATAACTAATGACAAATTTACAGAATTAAATGGAGGGAATTTTAATGAAAAAAATAATAGGAAACATAATATTTATAATTTATGCAATAATTGCGGTATTTGTGACAATTTGCCTTTTATCCTACAACGAGTTTAAAGTTACTGAATTCGGAGAAACATCCTTAGTATTGATAGACAATGAAGAATTACAACCGAATTATAATAAAGGCGATTTGGTAATTGTAAATAGAGATACAAGAATTAGAGAAAATGACTCTATATTTTTTTATAATACATCTGCAGATAAAGTAGAGATTACTGTAGCAAATGTAACAAATGTCGAAAAAGTTAGTAATTTTGAATATACATATACATTGGAAGGAAATATGATCATTTCTAGTGAATATGTTATTGGAAATACAGAAGGAGTTACAGTAATTCCAAAACTTGGAACTGTTCTAGGAATATTAGAATCTAAATGGGGATTTTTAATATTAATTGTATTCCCATCATTGTTAGCGTTTATTTATGAAATAACAGTTGTATTTGCAGAAATTAAAGAGGGTAGAAATAACAAAAAGGAAGACACAAATGAATAAAAATAAAAAAGTTTTAATTATAATTGTTCTATTAATAATTATATTTATTATTCTTATTTATGCTATCTTATCTACCTTTGCAACATTCAGAAGTGAATTTACAGGCGACATGAAAATTGATAATGCAACTTGGAAAATACTTGTAAACAGTACAGATATCTCTTCGAATGCTGTAAAGGAATTTGTAATAGATGACATAGAGATAGATGAATCACAAGGTGTCGAGCCAGGCAAGTTAGCCCCCGGCTTAAAAGGGAATTTTAATATATTAATAGATCCAACCGAGACAGATGTTTCGATTATGTATGAAATAAAATTTGATACGACAGATATTAATGCAACAAATATAAGAATAGACTCTGTTAAAGAAACAATGGCAGGAAATACTTTGATAAAGTCAGATTCAAATACATATGTAGGAATCATTTCATTGGACGATATTAAAAATAATTTAACTAACAATATTCAAGTTACATTATTTTGGTGTGATGATGGAAATGAAGACATAAATATTGGAAGCATTCCAAATCATAAAATCAATATTCCTGTACAGGTAAAAGTAAGTCAATACCTTGGCGAAGAAATACAAGAATTTAAGGCTGAATAGGAGAAAATTTTGAAAAAGTTATCAAAAGTATTAGGATATGTTTTAAATATTTTAATCTTATTTATAATAATTATAATGGCTTTTGCAATTTATTATTTTGTGCAAGTAAAAGTACTTAATAAAGCATATGCAAACATATTTGGTTACACATTTTTTGAGGTTGCAACAGGAAGTATGTCACCAACAATAAATGCTGGTGATGTTATAATTGTAAAGCTTACAGATGATGTAAAAAAAGATGATATTATTGTATGTAAAGATAATAATTCTTTTGTAACACATAGGTTAATAAGTATACAAGATAATAAATTTATTGCAAAAGGTGATGCAAACAATGCAGAAGATAAACCTATGGATGTAGCAAATTTAATAGGAAAAGTAATTAAGATTATTCCTAAATTTTCTTTAATGAAAAATGTAATATTTGCCCCACAAGTTTTTATTCCAATTTTGGTAACGATAATATTACTTGGAATTGTTTGCTTTTTATATGACAAAAAAACTAAAGAAATGGAGTAAATATGCAAAAAAAAAAGATTATTTTATTAAAAAAGTTTATAGTTTTAATTATATGTATTTTAATAGTAATTAGGCTCATTACATTAATAATGGCTAGATATACATCTAATACAAGTTCTGAAGCTAATGTAGATACAGCTTTTTATGTTCTAAATGATGACTATCAACAAATGACATTAAATTTGGATTCTTTAATTCCAAATTCTACACCATATACATATACTTTTTCTATTTCTAATGAGAAAGATGGTCATATAACAGAAACAGACATGCAATATGATTTGCAGATTAGAACAACAACAAATCTCCCATTGACTTACCAATTATTAGAAAATGATACAACAATAGCAGATTTTACTAATGAAATTAATAAAGATACCGATGGGACATATTTTAGAACAATGAAAGTGAATTCGAGATATTTTAAACATAGTGTTAGTGGAATAAATATATATAAACTAATAATAACTTTTCCAGCTGATTTTACTAGCATTAATTATCAAGACCTAATAGAATTAGTAGAAATTTCTGTAACTTCTACGCAAACAATAATACAATAAAGTTAGGAGAAACAAATGTATAATAAGAAAAAATCTACTAAAATGAAAAAAAACAAAATAATATTTCTTATGATTATGCTTGTTATATTTATTTTTATAACTACAGTTTTTGGAAGATATATAACTAGTAGTATTCATGACTTTTTCTTACGCTCAAAAGAATTTTATTTCTATAGTGATAAATTAAAAGAGGAAGGAGCTAACTATCAAGTAGAAAATTGGTCTGGTGTGGATAGTTATGAAATAGTTATAAATATGAATAGTAGAAGTAATAATTTAAATGTTACTTCTTATGATATAGATTATGATATATCTTATGAGTATTCAGACAATATAAAATGTGATATAAGCAAAACGAGTGGAACAATTTATGCATCTACAAATTCAGATTCATTTAATATAATGCTTACACCTAATACCAAATTAGATACAGGGGATACTGTTTGGGTAGAAATAACTGCAACATCCAAAGGGCCATATAAAAAGACTTTAATAGGAAAATTTACTTTGGTAGTAGGTAAAGAAAATTTATCATACACTATTGATGATATTGCAAATAGACAATACTTAGAATTAAAAATTACTAATACATTATCATATTATACAGTAGAACAAAGCTTTGATTCACATAAAGTTGGTGATCGTCTTACAATAGATGAATATTTATCTTTATCTGAAGAAAACAAAAGGAAATGTTATTCTGCAAGGGTCAATATAAATTTTAATCCAGAAAATGTTTTAATAGATATAACTAATGGAACATACAAAGATGGAACAAATGTACAAACTACCAAAATAGATGGATACACATATGTAGATAGTTTTTCTTTATCGATAGATGCCATTACAAGTGTTAATATAAGATTTTATAAAACAGATGTTACAAAAGATTATACATATAATGGATTAGGCAGTCCAGTTATTACTGTAAGTACATATTAAATGAGGAGAAAAAAATGGTTAAAAACATTATAGATAGATATATTGATATAGTAAAAGAAGAATTTAAAGAATATTCAAAATTGATTCTAGGTAAGAATTTTGATCTAGATATATTTAATAGTTTTTTAAATGATTATATAGATGCTAGATATTTTAATTTTATAGATAATGAAAATATAAGAACATTTAGAGATAAAATTATTAAAGTAATAACTAATACACAAAACAATTTAGAAATTAAAAGACCACATGATAAGAAACTAATTATAGATGAATCTAATATATTTAAAAACATATTAACTTTTGATTCAGTAAGTATAGTAAAAAGTGAAGAATCAGCAATAAATGCATTAAATGATATATATTGGAAAAATAATACTAAAGATTATTTCAAAAGTAGATTTATAGAAAAAAATGTTTTTTATGAAAATAAAAGAGATGAATTAAAAGAAAAATACGAAAGTGAAGTTTTTTACTTGAAATATAAGAAACTTGATTTGGATACATATTATGCTGATATTAGTTATAAAATTAAATTTCCTAAGATTTATAATAGAGAATTTATAAAAAATGTGTTTTGTAATGGAATAACAAACGAAGACAAGCTACAAGTAGAATATTCTATGTTATCTAAAGAAATATTAAATGAAATTTTAGTACATAATTTTAAAAGAAAATATATTGTTGATCTACCAGAAACTCTAATAATAAAAGAGAAAAAAATAAAGAGTATTTTAAATATAATAAATTCATCTGCAATTCAAGAAAAAATAAGCTTATTAATTTCTAATAAAGCTTTTATAAATTATAGAAAGCAGATATATAGTTTAATTCAAAATGGATTTAAATTTTCATTATATTTGGATAATACTTTTAAAACAGACATAGAGAGTATGGAAAGACTAAAGATGTTTAATTTTATTATTTTAGATACAACAATTAATAATTTTGATGATATAAATGAAAAAACAAAAAATATAAAAAATTTAATTAGAACGTAAGAGGTAAAAGATGGAAACATTTACAAGATTTTTATACGAATTTTTAAATCAATTTTTTTCAGGCTTTATAGGGATGTTTAAGGGCATTGGAGAAGGATTTGCCCAAGCATTTAATTTTAAAAGATATCAAGAGATTCTAAATAATTACAAAGGGGATCTTTCTATGCCAGAATGGCTGTTAGTTGGCATATCTATTGCACTAATTATAATATTTATAGCTGCAATCATATTATTAATTTATTTTTTATTTAGAAAATACTTTAAATTTAGAAAAACAAATATAGAGAAAGATCAGTTATTGGATGAAGTTGCAAACTTAAATAGTAAAGTTGCATCTTTAGTAAAAGAAAAAGAAGATATAATGGCAATGAAAGTTTCACAATTAGGCCTTAAACCAGGAGAATCTCCTGTAGAAGAAAATGCAGGGGATGAGACTATAGATCCAACTAAAGATTCTAGATTTGCTAAATTAACCGAAATAGATGAAGAATATAAAAATTATAGAATTAAAAATTATGGCAACTCGTTTACCTTGCCGGAATTATGTGAAAACTTCAGAAATTTTGCAGCTTCAAAATTAGGACTATACTATACAATAGATATGATGAGGTTATTCGTTTCTGCATTAGCATCTACTAAGCTAGTTATTTTACAAGGTATATCTGGTACTGGTAAAACATCTTTAGCTTATGCATGGGGAAAATTTATGAAACATGATTCGTGTGTAGCTTCTGTACAGCCATCTTGGAGAGACAGAACAGAATTGTTTGGATATTTTAACGAGTTTACAAAAAAATTTAACGAAACAGAAGTTTTAAAAGAAATGTATATTGCTGGTTATACGGATGATGTTTATACAGTAATATTGGACGAAATGAATATTTCACGTGTTGAATATTATTTTGCAGAGATGCTTTCTATTTTGGAAATGCCAAACACAGACGAGTGGATAATCGAACTTGTTCCAAATAGCTGGTCAACAGATCCAAAACATATTAATGGAGGGAAAATAAAAGTACCTGCTAATATGTGGTATATTGGAACAATAAACAATGATGATTCTACATTCATGGTAACAGATAAAGTTTATGATAGAGCTATGCCAATAGATATAAATGATAAAGGTAATGCATTTACTCCTACAGATACAGATGCAATAGATATTAATTTCTCTTATTTATCAGAATTATTCCAAACAGCAATGCAAGAACACCCAATTTCTGATGACACGATTAAGAAAATAGAACAAATGGACGACTATGTAATTGAACATTTTAGAATTGCTTTTGGTAACCGTATTGTTTCTCATATGAAAAAATTTGTACCAGTTTATGTGGCTTGTGGTGGTGACGAAATTGCAGGTGTAGATTATTTTATAGCTAAAAAAATACTTAGAAAATTTGAACAATTAAACATTGGTTACATTAAAGATGAAATTGATCCATATATAAACTTTTTAAATAAAACTTTTGGTAAAAATAAAATGAAAGAATGTATAGAGTTTGTATCTAGATTAAAGAAATTAACATAAGAGGTAATGTAAATGAAAGAATTAGAACTTAAAAAATTATATGAGGAAACAGAAAATTCTACAGTAGATTATTTTATGTCCAAAATTAATTCTAATGCAAAGATAAATATTGATTACGAAAATTATTTGAATGATATTGAATGGATTGATGTTGTAGAATTAACTCTTCCTTATATAGATAATATTTTAAGAAGTCCAAATAGATTTATAGTTAATGAAGAAGAAATAGTTAAAATCGAGCTTGCTCGTAAAATTACAGTTGATAGTATTAAACATCTTTCTAAGCATACAAATTTAATACAAGAAGTTGATGAAAATGATGATGTACGTCCGTCTAAAATTCTTAATGTGTATAAAGAAGAAAGTTTTGACACATATGAGAATAAATTAATATATACATTAATACATAATTTAAAAATGTTTTGTGACAAAAAAAGAAAATTAGTAGAAGAAAATTTAAAGAGGAATATGAAGGACGAGAAAAAGCTTACATATATTGCAACTAGTAAAATGAAAAATGAAGATGTTGCGATAAATATGTCAGTTACAACAGCATTAAATATGACAGAAGATGAAAAACAAAAAAAGAAACGAGAAATTATTTCCAGAATTGATAAGATAGAAAAGAAAATTAATGAATTAACATTTACAGATGTGTATAAAGAGTTGGACAAAATGAATGTAAGACTGATTAGACCTCCAATAAAAAAGACCAATTTAATATTGAAAAATGTTAATTTTCAATATGCAACAAAGTTATGGGATTATATTCAAGAACATTTAGATAACCTGGATGGACCTTCTACAGAGCATAAGGAATACATTGATGAAGACATAATAAAACAAATAAGCGATGAAACATTTTTTATAGATTATCTTGCTATAAATACTTTAAATAAAAGAAAAAGTGATGTAACAGATCAGAAAATGACGAAAGAAGAAATAGTAGAATATTTATTAGAAAAATTAATAAATATGAATGCAGATTTAACTTTGGAACAAATAAAAGAATTAGTGGGGGATAAATTTGAAAAAATTAAATATAAGAAAGCTGTAACTTTACAAGAGATTCAAGCTATATTTAAACAGTATATAGACGAATTTATGCAAAAACTAACCTAGGAGGAACATAAGATGAAAAAAATATTAGATAATAAAGTTATAAAAATTATTGGAAAAATAATATATGTTTTACTATATATTATAATTTTAGTAACTTTATTAGTAGTGCTAACCCAAAGATTTTCGAATAATAATTTTACAATTGGAGGCTTTAGAATATTCAATGTAGCAACAGGAAGTATGGTTCCAGAATATAATGTTGGAGATATACTTATTTCTAAAGAAATAGATCCAAATGAATTGCAAGTAGGAGATAATATCGTTTATCAAGGTGAGAAACAAGATTTTAAGGGTAAGATTGTAACTCACAAAATAATCGAAAAAAGAGAAGAAAATGGTAAACTATTTTTTACGACAAAGGGAATTGCCAACGAAGAAGCAGATCCAGAAATATCCGAAGATCAAATATATGGAAAAATAGTTTACAAAACAATAATTTTAAGTTTTATTAGCAAAATAATAAATAATATATATGCGTTTTATTTCTTGATTTTTATTCCTATAGCAATAATAATTTGTAAACTGATTATTGATAATGTTATAAGTTATAAAAATACAAAAGCTGAAAAATCAGAGCTAAAAAGTGGAACTAAGGATAAAAAGGATAAAACAGTGAAAACTGTAAAAATAAAAGAACAAGAAGATGAAGAAGAAAAAAATGCTAAAAAAAAACTAAAAAAATATTAAAATATATAAATCCTAAAACAATGATAGTATTAATCTTATTACTTGTTTTTAATGCATATGCTTGGTTTATATATGCAACAAGGGCATCACTAGATTTAACAACACATGTTGCTGCATGGGAAATTAGTTTTGATGCAGGTGAAAGTCAATCTGATACAAGTGTTATTCTAGAAATCGATAGAATTTATCCAGGTATGGAAGATTATATTAAAGAAATAAAGGTATATAACAGAGGAGAATTATTAGCCAATCTATCATATACTGTCACATCAATACAAATACTAGGTGACACCTATGAAATAGGAGAAAATTATACTGCAGACGAATTACAAAACATATTGGATAGTTATCCTTTTAAAATAACAGTAGAAACAACTGCTGATCAAATTGCTGCAGAAACAGGAGAAGGAAAATTTATAGTAAAAGTTGTATGGCCATTTGAATCAGGTAATGACCAAGCAGATACATATTGGGGAAACCGATCAGCAGAATTCCAAAAAAATAATCCCCAAGAAAAGGGATTAAGAGTTACTTTTGAATTAACTGCAACACAAAATAATTAAATTTATGAAACTATTTGGTCAAAAGTAATATTTACATTGAATAATGCAGGATTGCCAGATAGGGCAGAAGCTGTATCTTTAGCATTATCCATTGTAGCACTATTAGAATCATCATTCCATTTTACATATACACGAATTTTTCTGGTTCTACTAGGATCATCCAATGCTATGCTTGCTGTTATATCTTCATTAAAATTAGCGAAATCTTGTTTTGCACCATCATCAATAGAATATCCTGTTGCAACAATATCTGTTACAGAACTTTGCTCAGCCGGTTTTAATGATATAGTATATTTAAAAGCAACATCAACAGCAGAATAATCAAAATTTAAATCAAAATAACCTTCAGCTGTTGGAGCTATTATGCCTTCTGCAATATTTTCATTACCAGGAAATGTTGGCTGTAATGTTGCAGAAATATCTGATTGGTTTTTAATAGAAATATTATTAACCAAAATATCCCATCTAGCAATTGGCATGTTTGTTTGACTTGCTGCAGACGTTGTATATTTTGCATAAATAAGAACAAATGAGATTATAGCAATTGCTAAACATGAAATTGCTAAAAAAATAAATAACTTTTTATAATTTTTCATATGTAATCACCTATAATCTTTATACCATATAAAACAAAATAAAGCAATACAAAAGAAAGGCGGATTTTAAAGTGACTAAAACTAATAAGGAAAAAATAACTTTAAACTCAGAAAAAATAAGAAAAAGAGAACAGAAGATAAAAATATTAAAAATTACCATATTATTAATATTATTATTTTTAATTATTCTATATTTTATTTTAAGAGTTGTTTATGAATTAGGAGATTTTACAGTATCGTTAGATCCACAACTAGAGGAAAAAAGTGGTCTTGTCATGTATGAGCATTTATCGGATAAGCAAAATAAACAAATATTAAAAGCAGAAAGAGTAGAATATATGGATAATATCTGTGTATCTTGGCTTCCATCTAATCTTTCAGAAGGAGAAGGAAGTCATAATGGTACAAATTATTTAGCATATTCTTTTTATTTAGAAAATCAAGGATCAGAAACTATTAATTATTGGTATAGAATAGTCTCTGACGATGTTGTAAAAAATGTAGATAGGGCAATAAGAATAATGGTAATTAGAAATGACGAACAAACAATATATGCAAAGCCAAATGAAATAACTGGAGAAAACGAGGGCGGAACTGCAGAACCTACAGAAAAATTTAATAATAGTAAAGATCTAGTCTTAAAGCAAAGACAAGGGATGAAATCTGGGGATATAGATAAATTTACAATAGTAATATTTTTAGAAGGTGATGACCCAGATTGTACTGATGAGTTAATTGGTGGAGAAATGAAGATGCATATGGATATAACAGAGGAACATATCAACGAGGGAGAAAACAATGTAGATGAAACACAAGTATAACTGAGATAGTTTTATTTTAGAAAAAAATAGCAAAAGTTGACAAATTTTAAAAATTGTTGTATTATAAAATTATACTAATTAAATTTGAAATAAAGGAAGGATAAAGCTATGGTAAAGAAAAACGAAAGACGAAAAAATAATTTAAGATACTCATTATTGTTATTATTATTATTATTAGTGTTTTTAATGGTATCTACATATGCGTGGTTCACAGCGAACCAAACAGTTACAATCAGCACATTAGATGTTAATGTACAAACATCTAACGGTTTGCAGATTTCTGCAGATGCAATTAACTGGAAAACTATTTTACAAAAAGCAGATATAACAGGAGCTTCTGCTACATATACAAGTAGTGTAAACCAAGTACCTGATGAAATGCAACCAGTTTCTTCAGCAGGTATTGTAGATACAGGTACAGGATATATGGATATGTACTTTGGAACAGTAGATGCTCTAGAGGATGGTACAGGTTATTCATTAGCAAGTGATAAAGAAGTAGATACAAGGGGAGCAGAGGGTAGATATATTGCATTTGATATATTCTTAAGAGTAGACCAAACTACACCAGTATATTTAACAACTGCTTCTAATATTATAACAAAAGAAGGTGCTGCAGATAAAGGTTTACAAAATGCTGCAAGAGTTGCATTTATAGATGAAGGAAATGTTGCAGATGTTGGTGATTCTACTGGTGCACAGGCTTTAAAAGGTGGAACAACTTCTATAATTTGGGAACCAAATTATGATGTACATACAGCAGCTGGTGTTGCAAATGCAAAAGAAATATATGGACTTGATACTACTACAACAGGTGCTTCACAATTATCTTACCAAGGTATTAAAGCAGAATTCGCAGACTCAGAAGGTGTAACATTAAAGAATACAAATACATTTTCTCAATATTTTCAAACAGTAACACCTACAATTTCTACAGTAAAAGATTTTGATGCACAACAAACATTATTAAATCTAAAAGCAGGTATTACTAAAGTTAGAATTTATATGTGGGTAGAAGGACAAGATGTTGACTGCGAAAACAATGCATCTGGTACAGACATATCATTCAATGTTCAAATAACAAAAGCAACTGAATAATAAATATTATATATAAAAAGCACTAGCAAATTGCTAATGCTTTTTTTGCGTACAAAACGCTTATATTTTACTAAATAATTATAACATTTTTGTAAAAAATATGGATATGTTTTATTTGTATATGATATAATATACAAGAATATTTATGAGTTGAAAGGATGAAAAAAATGAAAAAAATCACAGAAATTTCTACTCAAGAATTACTGGATGCCTATAAAAAGGTTAATGATTTTATAAAATACCTAGAAGTAGAAGAAAAAAATGTAGAGGAATAGGAGTTATCATGAAGTTTTTAGATAAGATATCAGTTAGTAAAGAAATATTAGAAAATATGCCAAAGAATAATAAGAAAAATAAGGTGTCATATAAAAAGAATATAGAAGAATTAAAAGACGAATATATAAACATAAAAAATGAATTGTTTAATGAGATTAAACGAAGATATAGCGAAAAAACAGAAAAATTTGTATTAAACCCAGAAATCAATAATTCCAAAAGATTATTAGAACAAATGGGAGATTCTTTATATCTTGTTAATTCTATAAAGACAGCTTATGAAAAAATGGGTATAGACGAAAATATTTGGCGTTTAAGAAAATTTTATAAAGATAATTTGGAAAATGTAAATAATGAAATATTGCAATGTATTAATGCATTTTCTGTCGTTGGAATTAATTTAACAGCTAAAGATTTTAATTATAATAAATTTACACAAGCATATATGAATGTATTTTTCGAAGAAATAGAAGATATAACATCTAAAAAATTAAAAGAAACTTTTGAAAACATTTATTGGAAATGTCCAGAACTTATAACACATTTGGAATTAAATATAAGATATTTGTATTTACAAAATGAATCAAAAGCAGAAAAATATTATACACAAGCTAAGTTTGATATTCTTAAAGGAAACGACACAGAGCAAGATGTTTTTAATAGATATCTAGAATTAAAAGATAATTTACAAAATATGTTAGATACTAGCCCAAAATTAATTCTTGATAAATTCTTAAATAAAGAAGTTAATTATAAAGATTATTTACCAAATAAAATACAAAAAGAATATGCCAAAATAATTGATATAGAGCTATTACAAGAAGATGACGAGATTAAAGATAATATTCTTAAATTCTATAATAATATTTGTGAATTTAAGAATTACTTAAAGTTCAAATTTATTTTTGAGGATATAAAAAAACACTACCTAGAAAAAGATAGAAATAAAAAAACTTATGACGATTTATTAAAGAAAATTCGTACAGAAGAGAAGAAGTTATCAAAATTAAATGATGAAAAAACTAAAAAATTCTTTTTATTCAAAAAGAAAAATGACGATATAAATATACAATATGCTGATTTAATAAAAAATATACAGGATATGTATAAACAATTAGATAAAGAAAAAGTATATAATAAAATTAGTGAATATATTAATGACAATTCAACAATATATGATGTGTTTAAATTTGCCAATTCATTCAAACCATATGTTAGAGATATTGCAATAGAAAATATTCCTACAATTATGCCAGAAGAAATTGACGAATTAATTATCGATTTTGATAGATTTGTAAAAACACCAAATATACAAATAATTAATAATATACTTATTCAAGAAACAAAGAACATTTCATTAATAATAAAAGATAGATATGCTTTATTAAAATTTAATATAACGAAAGAAGATGTTCAAGAAGACAATATAGATACATTATATCAAATCCTTAAAAAATTAAAATTTGATATTAATTTAGAAAAAGCCAATATGAACATTAATAAAATTAGTGAAATTATAGAGTTATACGAAATTATAAAATAATATTGGAGAGAGTTATAGATGAAAAAACTAAAAAAAGGAAAAATAATTATATTAATAGTATTATTAACTCTAATTATATTCGAATTGGTAGCTTTTAGAAATTCTAGAGCAGAAAAAATAATACCAATAATTGCAACATTTACAGATACTGCAGAAAAGGTTTCTGTAATCAAAGAAACTATAGATGCAAAAAGCGAGGACGAAAGTGGATATACTGTTATTCTTCCAGATATGGTAAATAATAAAAAAGTTACTAAATATTTTGTAACTCAAAAAACAATAAATGAAACAACTGGAAGTAATGAAACTTTGGAAAATGCAGAAAGAGTAGCGATGTTGCCAGGAGACAAAATTTATTTAACAGATGAAGAATTAGAATTAAAAAAATTAGATTTATCTATAGAATATGATAAGAAGGATGACTTATATAACCAAAAATTAATTGCAAATAGTAATAAATTTAATATAGAAGTTGAAGGTTATTTTCCATTAGATTCTAATTTAATTATAGAAACAACGGATAAAGAAACTCTTAATAATGATATAGACAAATTTTTGTATACTACAACATTTGATGTAGCATATAAAGTATTAATACAACAAAATGGAAAAGAATTTAAGCCAACAGAAGACATAAAAATAACTTTTAAAAGTAATGAAACAGAAACATTAATTGATAATACATATAAAATTGTAAAAGCAGATTCAACTGGTAATAATTTAATAGAGATTACAGATTTTACAATTGAACAAAATAAAATATATTTTAATACATCAAACTTAGGTATTTTTGCTATATTAAAAAATATAATAATCCAATCTGGGGCTAATGCAAATTCTTTAGCAATGTCATCAATGCAAGGAAGAACTGTTGTTACAAATAGTGAAGTAATGGAAGACGTGTGGGATGGTATAACTTCTTCAGCATTTAAATATGGAAATGGTACAGAGACAGAACCATATTTAATAACTAATAGTGCAGAACTTAGCTATTTAGCAACTCAAGTTAATAATGGAATTACATATGAGAATACTTTTTTTCAGTTAGCGATGAATTTAAATTTAGATAATAAAAATTGGACACCAATTGGAAACACTAATAATCCTTTTAAAGGAATATTTGATGGAGCAGGGCATTATATTTCTAACATGAATATAGCAATAAATTCAATTCCTACGAACTCAATAGAAAATTACGGTTTATTTGGAACTATTGGTGATAGTAGTAATAGAACGTTAATTAGCAATATAGAACTAAGAAATTCCACAATCTTACTTAATTCAAATGGCACAACAGCAAATAATAATACAGATAAGGGTTGGCATATTGGCAGTATTGTTGGAACGATGTATAATAATTCAACTGTTCAAAATTGTATTGTTAAGAATATGAATATTACAGGTGGTAATGGAGTTACATTAAGAACGAATTATACTCAACTAGCTATAGGAGGAATTGCGGGTTATGCAACAAATAATGCAAATAACACAACAGATCCAGGGAATAATAGAAGATATTTAATTTCTAATTGCTATGTAAAAGGAAATATAAATATTGAAGCTAATAGATATGAATCAGGAGGATGGTTTAATAAAACATATACTGGAGAAGCTCAATATCATGCAGGCGGAATTATTGGAACGATTAGAAGCCAACCTGTATGGCCAACAAATTGTTTATATAATGGACAAATAGATTCTAATGGTTTTATTGGTCCAATATTTGCAGCAGTAATGAATAGGACAAGCTTTACAAATACAGATAATTATGGGACTCTTTGGAATGGTAATGATGCTGGAAATTTAACAATGAATAGCTATTATATAAACTTTTATGTAAATGGTACAGGATTTACATCAAATGAAGAATCAGGAGACTCTTCTTCTTACATTGCAGATGATTCGTCTTGGTGGGATGAGCCAGAAGATTTAGAATATGCACAAGGTGTTAATAAAGGTTTATATACAAATGATGAATCTTCTATGTTAAATACTTTTAATACGAATGCACAAGGTAATATACAATGGGAATATTCTGGAGGAGAATTTAATTTACGTCCAAGATTTGAAGCTTCTGTAGATAGTTCTACACAACCTACGTACAAAGTTATTGTAAACAATAGTTATACTTCTGGACCATATACATATACATGGTATTTAGATGGAGACGTAATTACAAATTTACAAAATCAAACGCAAATAACACAAGAACAAGCTTTTGACAGAGAATATTTATACGATGTTGTAATATTTGATGGAAAATATTATTATGTAGCTCAAATTAAAATAGAGAAACTTTCATTATATATAGAATTTACCGAGGATATAGCAAATGGAACAATAACTGGTAATTTAGCAGGAAATGCAGTGCCATATATAAATTTGGATGATTATACTTACCAATGGTATATATTGGATGTAACTGGTGAAGATAGTGATATTATCGAAGGTGCAGTAGACAAAACTTTGGGAAATCTAGAAGATGGTGCAGAATATGAATTAGTTGCAACCAATAATGCAATATCTTCTTTAACAGTTTCAGGTAGATATAATTTAGCAGATAGAACTGTTATATATTGTGATTATAGGAATGGTGATGATAGGAGAAATAATGGATTTTCTCCAGAAAGACCTGTTAAGACACTTAGTACTGCATACGAAAAATTAAAAGAAGATGGTACAAGAAGTTCTAATATTATTGTTATTATGGGAACATATAGCAGTAATAGTATTTATAATTATAAAGAAGGTAATAGTAATGACGACACATATGCTAAGAAAGCGACACTTACTGGAAAATATAATGGAATAGATTATAATGCTGAGTTATATTTTTATAGTGGTAGTGGAACATATAGGTATATGGCAGAAGATACAACTTTCCAAAATATGATTTTTTATGGTAATAGGGATCAAATGTATTTTTATTTACAGGGGTATAGCTTAACGATTGGTGAAAACGTTACTATGCAAAATTATGCGACATCTAATACTAACCAAGGATTACTTGGTGGAAATGCACCAGCATTCCATATATTTTGTGGTTGGAACCAATATAATTATAGTACTTTGCCAAGAAAAGATGCAGAAGTAATTATAAAAAGTGGTACATATGGAAGAATTGTTGGTGGAGGAAGTCCAGGAACTTCATCTGGACAAGGACAACAAATTTCTCACGATTTTATGGGTTCTTCTAAAAGCGACTCATTTAATATTACAATTACAATAGATATACAAAATAGTACAACATCTAACCAATATGATTATGATGTAAACCTATTAACTGGTGGCTCCGCTGCTGGTAATAATTATTCAAATGTTGTACAAAACATAAAAAATGGTTCGGTTGGTCGTTTAATAGGTGGAAGTATAGGGGACTCAGCATATAGACCAAGAAACTGGAATTATCCAGAAAATACCTTCCTAGGTACAGCTACAATAAATGTTACAGGTGGTAGTATAGATGAACTATATGGTGGTTGCTTAGGAAGAAATATGGATGTAGTAGGAAGTTCTTACGCATCTGGAAATACCTGTGATTCATATTTTTATGGTACTGTTAATATAAATATTTCTGGTGGTAGAATAGAAAGTAATATATATGGTGCAGGAGCTGGTGGAGTTACAGGATATAGTCCAAATTCATCTGACCCATATAAGAATTATGGACAAGAATTTGATACTGGTGTAGAAATAAATATTACAGGTGGAACAATTGAAGGAGATATATTTGGTGGTGGATATGGATATACAGAATATCTAAACCAAAATGTTACAGCAGTAGATGGTGGAACACTTTATGGTGATAGTACAATAAATATATCAGAATCTCCTGTAATAAATGGAAATATATATGCTTCAGGTTGTGGTTATAATTACAGAAATAAGCAAGAAATTGCTCAAATGGAAGGAAATTCTATAATAAATATATCAGGTACACCAGATTTAAATGGAACAATATTTGGAGCTGGTAATGGAGTCTCTGGATATACTGAAATGGCAAAATTAATTGGAACTTCTACTGTTAATATTTCTACAGATTTAGATACAGAAATATATGGTGGAGGTAATGTCGCAAAAGTAGAAGGAAATACTAATATAAATATTATAAATGGAACACATACATCTGCTATTTACGGTGGAGGTAATATTGGAGAAATACAAGGAACTTCTACTGTAAATATTAATGGTGGAACACAAACATTAGTATATGGTGGAGGTAACCAAGCGAAAGTTACTACATCAACTGTTAATATAAATAATGGAACAAATATAGACGTATTTGCAGGAGGAAACTCTGCAGATGTAGAAACAACAAATGTATTTGTCATGGGCGGTAATACTACAAATTTATATGGTGGATCAAACCAAAGAGGTGATATAAATTCAAGTAATATAACTTCTACTGCTGGTATCGTAAACACAATGTATGGAGGAAATAACATTGGTGGTAATACAGCAAATGCTAAAATTACAATTAATGGTGGAATTGTTACAGAAACCTTATATGGTGGTGGCAACCAAGTTGATACTACAAAAACAAAAATATATTTAATTAATTGTGGTAATAAAATACCAAATGTATTTGGTGCAGGAAATAATGCTGGAGCAAATGAAACACATGTATATGGACAAGGTGGACAAACAGAGAATGTCTATGGCGGAGCTAACCAAGCAGGGAATGTACCTGTAACAGAAATTATTATAGATTCTGGTACTTTTGATACAATATATGGTGGTAATAACATGGGTGGAACTAATGATGCATCAAATGTTACTATTAATTCTGGAACCATAAATAAAGCAATTTATGGTGGTGGAAATCAGGTTGCTACAAATACTAGCAATGTAACAGTAAATAATGTACTTGGTCAAATACCAGAAGTATATGGTGGAGGATATGCTGCAAATGTTATCACATCAAATGTAACAATAAATAATGGTAATATTAATTATGTATTTGGTGGTTCTAATACAAATGGAACAGTTGCTACAAGTACTGTACACATATATGATGGTCACGTAAACGAATCATATGGTGGAAATAATGCTGGTGGTAATACAATTACTGCTAATATTACAATTCACGAGAATGGTTCTGTAGCAAATGTTTATGGTGGAGGCAACGAAGCCATAACAACAGAAACTAGAGTAATAATAAATGGAACAGTAACAGAATGTGTGTATGGTGGTGGTAATAAAGCCGGTATAGAAACTTCTACAGATGTTTTAGTAGAAGGAGCACATGTTGTAGACAATGTATATGGTGGAGGAAATGAAGGAATTGTAATAGAAAATACAAATGTACATATAAAAAATTCGAAATTGGATAATAGTGTATATGGCGGTGGTAATGGTGTTACAGCCATAGTACAAGGAAATACAATTCTAACAATCGATGGAACAACAACACAAATCGAAAATCATGCATTTGGTGGTGGTAATAAAGCCAACACAGGGGAAGAAAATATAAACAATTCATCTAGTACTGTAAATATAGCTGGAGGAGAAATTGGTGGAAATGTATATGGTGGAGCAAACACAGCAGTCGTTTATGGTACAACTACGACGACAATTGGATATGATGCCCTTTCAAATAATAATCTCGAGCAAGGAGATATCCATATAGTTGGAACAGTATTTGGTGGGGGAGAAGCAAACGCATCTGGTTCGCCAATATATGATTTCTCTTTTATAAGTGTTACAAAAGGAATAGAAATATACTTAAATGGAAATTCATACAATGTACTTAATATAGACGGTAGTATATTTGGTTCTGGTAACGCATCTAGTACTAGTGGAACTAGTATTATTGATATAAAGGATTATGGAACTATACAAAATCCAAAATATAATGTATCAATTCAGAGAACAAATACATGTACAATTTCTAATTCAGCAATTGCCTTGGATGGAGCTACAGATAGAACAAATGAATATGCCGATACTTATTATAGTCTAAGTAGGGTTGACAATATTAAACTAAAAAATAATTCAACATTATATTTAAACTATGGTGCAAACCTATTAAGACAATTTGACAGTCTTGTAGACGTAAATAGCAAGGAAGAAAAAGCTACAGTAACAATTGATGAAAATGGTAATACAATAAAAAATGTTGATAACAGAATATATATGGCAGAAGGTAAAAACTTAGATGTTGCGACAAACGAAGGACTTACAGCTTTTGGTAAAATAAATGGAATGACTTTCTTTGGTATATTTACTAATACAATCGTTCCGGCTTCTAGTACAGGAATATATGGGCCAAACTTTAATAATGGTGATGCAATAACAATCCCTGATATGTTTACTTTAAGCTCCTATGTAAGAGGAGAACATAAACGTGACCCAGAACACGATATAAAGGTAGATGGGTTCTATACAAATTATGATAATGATGGAACAATAAAAGTAGATTATGTTGGGGTAACACCTGCAGAAGATGTTTATTATATTTGGAATGTTGGAAAAACAGGAGAAATCACAAGATTTGATGTAAGTCTAATCGCTTCTAAATATGCAACATTTGGTACTGACGAATTGTCTTTAGTTGGATTTTCTGATCCAAACATAAAATTTAGTATAGATAATGTTACATCAGGATTTAGAAATAATGAAATATTATTAGATCCAGATGAAGTACCTTCTATTGCAGAAACAGCAGAAGATGCAAACAAAATGTTTGGATTAACAATGGAAGCAGGAAATAATGGTTGGTCAAATCCAAGTGAGACTACATTCTTAGCACAGAACGGAAATACATCATATACTGGTGATTCTATGTATTCTTCTGATAACTCTGCATACACACCTTCGTTATATTTCTGTTTGTATCATGCGCAAAATATTTCTGGTGAAAGAACAATTGGTAGTATAACAATAAATATGACCGCACTTGTTCCTGTGGATGAACAAAATATTCTACCTAAAAGAATAATGATTGTAGTTACGATTACATCCAAGGAATATCAAGATGATTATATAGAAGCTGCAATAACGCCTGGAGATCAATTTAATTTGTTTACTTCAACAGAAACAGTTATAACAAATAAGAGCTCATTTTCTACATATTATTCTTTATATGTAAATGAATTTTCTAGTACTGATTATGTAAGAGATTATGACAATTATGAAAGAGTATTAATTTCTAATACGTCTGATGGTAGTCCATATATTCTTCCTGAAGGAACAAATATTACAATGTTAGATATGGTAACAAATGAATATTATTACTATATAGTTAATGCAGATGATGTTAGAAACAATAAATATATATATCATTTATCTGATTTTACATATATGGGTAGTACTGATAGAAAATATCCAGAAAGTGAAATGGGAGATATATATTATGATAAAGATCAAGATTTAATATACGAAAATTATATTTTCCAATTTAATTTTAAGGACACAAATTTAAATACTGACCTTGTAAATAATACAATGTTAATGGAATTAAGAAATAAAGATGATGAAACGATACTTGGTGTTTTAGGTATACATAGGGATGTTATGAGATATAGTGTATATCAAAATAGAGACTCAACAATTGGTGTTGATGCAACTGTAGACTCAGTTAACTATTTAGGAAATGATATAGGTTTAGATGTATCTACTGAATTTACGCAACAAATTTTGGATTCTAGAGTTATATTTGATACACAATATTTTGACAAAAAAATGGGTATTAAATTAACTTTCTTAGATGGAAATGGCAATGCATTACAAAATGATAGTTTACTTGGTATATACTTTACCTTAGATGGAGTTAATTATTATCCAAGAATAGATGGAACAACAAGAATAAAAATAGCTGATAAAGTATCAAATGTACTTTCTAACATAACAATTAATACGTCGAATAATACAACGCTTGCAACAGGTGATTACACAATAAGAATAGAAACATATGGTTCACCTGATGGTGTCTATTATGGATTAAACTCGTCAGATAGTATAGAAGTAGATCTAACAATAATAAATTCAATATATGGTATTAAAGTTACTACTACTGATGAATATAAAATATTACAAAAAGATACAGGTCTTAATCAAAATAATCAAAATCTTTTGAAAGGTAATGTGGAATATTCTTCTGGTCTATCTCATCCTATAATTACAGTATCTTTAGAAAGAAGAAAATATGATTCTGTATATGACCAAAATTATGAGGTTGTAGATTTAGCAGACTATGTAACAGACAGTTTAACTAAATTTAATTTTGAAGTTGATAATTCGGATAAATTAGAATATTTATTTTCTGATAATCCAACAGCGAATATGGACTTTACATATACTATAAAACAACATTTAACAACAGGTACTTATAGACTGACATTTAAGCTATATGATGTAAAAAATGTAGATAATCAAAATAACTACGAATTTATAGGTGATGCATACGAATATATTATTATTAAATAGAGAGGATACAAATGAGATACGATAAAGACTCGATAAAAAAGCGAAAGAATAGAATGAATAATGTAAAAAAAATATTATATGTAATTTTAATTATCTTAATTTACAATATAATATTAGTTGGAATTTCTTATATAAGCAGACAGGATTTTAATGGGATTTTTGGCTACAAAGCTTATAATATTACAACTAATAGCATGGAGCCTAATATAAATAAAGGTGATATAATTCTAATTAAGAAACCTAAAAAAGAGGAAAAAATTAAAATTGGTGATGTTATTTCTTTTAAAAATGATGGGCAAATAATTACACATAGGATTGTAGATATAAGTGACACAAATGGAGTAAAAAGATATATAACTAAAGGGGATAATAATAATGTCCCCGACTTACAAAAGATATCTTTTGAACAAATCGAAGGAGTTGAAATTTTAAGAATTCCTTATTTAGGACAAATTGTATCTGCAATGGAGAATCAAGTAATACTATTAATTATAATATTACTAATATTAATAATTTACTTATATAGCTTGAATACAAAAGAAAAATCAGAGATACGACGAGCAAAACGTATGAAATATATGGAAGAAAATCATAACAATAAATTATAGATTAGTTTGAAATATAACTAATCTATTTTATTCTATAAAAACAGTAGAGTAGGGGGGAGAGACAAGTAGAATTAAATTAATAAAAATAACTTATAAAAACTCTATATAAATTTTTAATTACAAGATTTTAATACCAAGCATTAAAATCTTAAAACGAACATTTGTTGTTCAGTAATTTTATGAATTCACTGTATTACAAACTATAATCATATAAAATAATGACCTTCTAAAATCGCTTTTAAGATATTTTTATTTTTTAGGCATATAGTTTGTTGTCTGCAAAATAAGGTAAATATGGAGAAATAGGCATTGAGGAGATTTTTGAAAAGTTTTAATATTATAAAGTAGCAATTTATATAATGAAATAAAAGTTTATAGATACAGATTAAAATAAAAGATAAAAAATAAATTAGATAATAAGTTATATAAGCAAAATAAAAAATGTCTTAAAATTGATTTTATAAAGTTATAATAATATTGATATAAAAGCAATACTAAAGATTATAATAATGAATATAATAATAAAATAAAGATATATAAATGAATATTAGAACAGCTAAAAGCCTTGAATTAGTAAGACTAGAGGTTTATGACTGTTTTATATTTTTCTCCTACCTCTTATTGCACAAAACTTTGATAATATGCCCGTCATGATTTGTTTTTTTTAATAAAAAAGTTTCAAAAATTTATACATATCGCAAAAATATGTATAATTTTTTAAATTCTTTATACATATTTATTTAAAAAATATAAAAAATATCATATTATATATATGAAAAAATATTAGACAAAAAGTATTGATTTTGTAATATTTTTTATGTATAATTAATATAATAATTAAGAACATCATTGTTTTTAATAAATGTGTTTGTCGCCGCCCCTTTGGCGAGTTATAAATGAGAGAGTGAATAAATGTGTTTGTCGCCGCCTCTTTGAGCGACTAACAAATGAGAGAGTGAATAAATTATAAGGCTTACCAGAAATGGTGAGCCTTTAATAATATAAGGAGTAGTATAAATGCAAATTAATGTAGGTTGTTTTTATTTTATAAAAGATTCATTTTTTGATGTTATAGATGATTCAGAATTAATGCAAAATAAAGAGAATGGTAATAAAAGACCATGCTATTATTGTTTTAAAAGTAAAGAATATGATAGTATTATTTGGTTTATTCCTGTTAGTACAAAAATAGATAAATATCAAAAAATTTACGATAAAAAATTGCAAAAACAAATAAAATTAGGAAAGACACCTTCAATTGATACTATAGTTTTTGGAAATGTTGCCAATACATATAGTGCTTTCTTAATACAAAATATGTTTCCTGTGACAGAAGAATATATAGAAAGTCAATACATAAAAAATAAAGTAGCTATAAAACTGTCAAATAAATTACAAAATGAAATTATCAGTAAAGCTATTAAAGTTTTGAATTTATATAATCATGGAATGAAAAATATTGTTTTTCCCGATATTGATAGAATATTGGGACAATTATTGGAAAACAATTAGTAATTTATAAGTTAGAAAGGTATGGAAGGTAATGAAAATAGAGAATAAATATAATATAAAAATAATATTATACTTTTTATTTTTATTATTAGTATGTAGTATTATATTTTTTATATTTAAAATGGAAATATCAAATGAAAAATTAGAAAATAATAATGTAGGTATAATAGCTGATAATGCTATACTTCCTACTCCAGATAGAATAATCTATAAAAATAAGGACAACAAATATATAATCATAGATGCTGGCACAAATGAATATACCCAAATTTATTCTGAATTATATAATAGAACTACAAATACTATAAATGAAAAAGTTTATTCTGAAGAACAAATAAGTGAAATGCAAAATAGAGGTAGTTTTATAGAATTTGATTATGATACCAAAAGCAAAAACTTTGTGTTTATGTTTGAAGAAAATGAAATAGGCATAATAAAACGATTATCAGATAGTGCACAAGTTATAAAGAATTCTTTAGATGATAAGTCAAATTTAATAAAAAAAATAGATAATTTAACAAAAGATGAAACAAGATATGATTTTGATACAGAATATAGTTATGTTTCAGAAAACACCTTATCAAAAGTTGCTTATGATATGCCACTATCACAAACAAAAGTAGCAGGTGTATATAAAAAAGTTATAGAACATAGCGAGAACGATTATTATGAGATGCTAGAAAAATTAAATTTTAAAATAAATCAAGAATTACCTAAAGTAAATTTTGATAGACAAAGTGTAGTTATAATAGTATCAAGATACGAAATTCAAAAAATAAAACAAAGCATTGGCAATATAAAGTATGAATTAGGAAATTTTTGTGATGAATATATTGTTAATGTTCTAATAGTAAGTAAAGTTGTAAATACGAATTGTATATATTATAATACAAATCTAGACGAATCAAGTGTAAGTCAATTTACTGTTAATAATAATGAAAATGGCGTCGAATATTTTGTTGAAAATGGAAAATATTATACAAATGAAAATCATACAAAGACAGAAATAATATCTATAGAAACAGCAGCTGATATAGCAGATAATGAAGCTAAAAAGCAAAAGTACCAATATCAAGGATGGAAATCGGAATTTTATAGTAGAGAGAGCCCTAATGATTTCATTGCAGGAGAATTGATTTTGGGTTTAGATGATATAAGTAAATTATATCATTGGAGAAATGAATGGAAAAATGAAGAATATGAAAATAAAATAATGTGGAAAATAAGACTATTTGATAGAAACGATCCATTAACGAACTTGTATATTTATATTGATGCAATCAATGGAAAAGTTATAGGAGCAGGAGATTCTAGTGATTAAAATAAACAAGAAAGGAAAAGGTATATGCTAATATTATATATGATAATAGCATTTATATGTTTAGTGGTTCCGTTAATTTTAACAATACTGAATATAATAAATCTATTTAAGAAAAAGAAAATAAAAGAAAATTTAATAGATATTTTAACATTTTCATTAGGAATGATTTTAACAGGATTATTGTATTTTTTATATTCATTTAAAGATTATAACCAAAGTTTAAGATTAGGAGGAGGAGAAATAGATGTCCATAGTCCAATAGCTTCTTGGAGTATGCCAACAGTTCTTGCAATAGTTTTAGTTGGAATAGTATCATACTGTTTAATAAGAATAAAAAAATTAAAACTACCACCATTAGTAATTGTATGTTCAATGTCTGGGATTTTAATATGTTCTATATATATGATAATTTTCATAATTCAGTTAGGCTATAATACAATGGAAAAAGCATTTTTTGGAATACCATATTTGATATTATTTCCTATAAATTATATCCTATGTAGTATAAGAGCTCAGATTGAAGTAATAAAAAAATATAAAGAAAAGAATATAAAGGCAAAAAAATATGATAATAAAATTTTAAATGAGTGTAGTAAAATACTCTATAATACTGATAACTGGTCAATTCTTGCTATTGTTCTGTCAATACCACTTACAGTAATACTGATATGTATATTGGTATTATTTGGACAAAGACCAGATGAAGCAATCAAAGCATTTTTAGAAACAAGTGACTGGACTTTATCAACAAAAATTTCTCCACCACCAATTGAATATGATGGACATTATTTATGTACTGTTTCATTAAGAGGTCATAAAAATTTAGTAAAACCTATTAGAATGGGAATTAGGAGAGGAAAGAAAATAGTAGTTAATAGACAAATTATGTGTAGCAAATGCTTTTGAAGATTTAATACAGGAAAGAACACCTAAATTTCATCATTTTGTGAGATATATTTATGATAAATATGGATATCCTCTATCTAAACATATAAATACGGCAATTCAAGCTGATGTTACATATATAATAATGAAACCTTTAGAATGGGTATTTTTAATATTTTTATATTTATTTGATGAAAAACCAGAAAATAGAATTGCAACACAATATATAGGTAAAACTATAATATAGAACATTAAGATTAAAATTTTATATAGATTTGTTCATATATTTTGAATGATGTTTGAAGATAATGCATCTCGTCAACTTACAATTTATGAGATTAGTTTGAAATATAACTAATCTTTTTTGTTTTACAGGTTTTATAGAAGGGAGTAGGGCAATAGGCTATTTTTAAAAAATAAATTTAAGATACAAATAAAATTATAATAAATTATATAATTCAAAATTTTGTGCAATGTTTAAATTATAAAATTTTTATACCAAACACTAAAATCTCAAAAACGAACATTTGAACAGTTCAAATTAAAAATCAATAACTAAAAATTAGTTTTAAAATGAATTTATATTTATAATATGTAATTTATCATTTTGATTAAATAAATTGTTTAAAATCTAATTTGAATTAAAATTAAGATACATTATAATAAGAAAACTAAAATTATAAATTGTAAAATAGATTTAGTAATATGAAAATTAAATTATAAAAAGCTACTTAGATTATGCAAATAAAATTATAATTTATTAAGCTTTAAAATCGTTTTTAAGACATTTTAATAATAAACCTAACAAGTTATATGTTTAGAATATATAAAATGTTATATCTAATATAGATAAAATATATAAAAATACTTATAAATGCCTATAAATCAATACTTTCAAAAAATGGCTAAAAAGTGTCAAAAATACGACGCACGAGAATCGATTTTAAGCCGTTTTTATTTTTTAGACATATAGTTTGTTGTCTTAAAAATACGGCAAATAGAGGGTTTTAGCGACTTTGAGCAAATTGGATAAAATTTTCTAAAAAAATACAAATAATATAAAAGTAATAAAAAATTTCTTCAGATAAAATAATAAATAAGATAATAAAAAAATAATTAGATAACAAGTTATATAATAATAAAATTAAAAAGCTTTAAAATTGATTTTAAAAGGTTTAAATATTAAGGATAACAAATTATATATAATTACAAATTTAATACAAATAATAATGAATAATATAAAATAATAAGAAATAATAAAAACACATAAAATAAGCAATATTTAGAGAAAAAGAAGAAGTACATAAATAGCTGTAAGCCAGATGTATCAAGGAGTACCAGAACATACTCTTTATATTTTACCCCTACGCCTTATTGCGCAAAACTTTGATTTTGTGCAATGTTATATGTTGCTTTTTTTAAAGGGCTAGCCCTTCCTATCTCCTAAATTTAATTCTTAATCTACATAGAATCCTAACATTCAATGCAAACAACTTAAATAAATTATATTTTTAAAACAAATTATTAAGTTATTTACTATATATCATTACAAATTTTTGTTGTCAAGTATTTTTTAGAATTTTTTACAAAAACTTTTGAGTAATTTTTCTATAATTTCTTAAAAAGCTTATTTTATACTATTTTAAGACTTTTTTAGAAATAAAACTATATTACTGAAAAATAAAAATGTCTTAAAATTGAACCTCGTGCGTCACTTTTTGACAAACTTTTAACAAAATCCATATATTTCAATACTTTCAAACTTTTTAACATTTTAGTATTTAATTACAGATAATAAGTTATACTATTGGACTATTCCTAATCAATTCTTTTATGTATTTGTTGTTAATATGGGTATATATTTCTGTAGTTTCTATATACTCATGTCCTAATACTTTTTGTATTGTTCTTATATCTATATTTCCATATAGATATAGTAAAGTTGCACATGTATGTCTTAATTTATGAACAGAAAGATTTTTATAATCCAATCCAGCTTGTTTAAAAGCATTTTCTATTATTACTTGTACTGCTCTAATTGATATCCTAGTTTTTCTTGAACTTAAAAATAATGCTCTTTCAGAGTGCTGTTCGTCTGGAATTATTAATTCAGGGCTAATTCTATTTTTTAGATATTCTTTAATTGCTTTTAAACTTATTTCATTTAAATATAACACCCTTTCCTCTCTTCCCTTTCCTAATATTGTAATTTTATTTTCATTTATATCATTAATATCAATACTAACTAATTCTGCTACTCTTATGCCTAAGTTTAAAAATAAAGTAACAATACAATAATTTCTAAGAAAAAATTTATCATCTTCGTTATTATAAGTATCTGTTAATATTTTTTTACTTTCCTCTAGCGATAAATATTTAGGAAGGCTTTTTTCTCTTCTTAAGCATTTTAAATTTTTTGCTGGATTTTCTTTTAATATTTTATTTTTTTCACTAAAATAATAAAACAAGTGTCTAATACAACAGATTTTTTTAGATATTGTATTAGATTTATTTATTGTACTTAAATAAGATATGTAATTTTCAATATGTACCTTTCTTACTTTTTTTAAAATATCTATATCAAGATCAGAAATATCCATATCAGTATTTTCTTTTATTTTAAATTTTACTGCAATATATTTTAAAAAATTTCTTAAAACAATATTTTCTTCCTTCATTGAAGAGGGAGATCTATTTAGAACTACAATATAGTAATTTAACATTTCATTAAGAAAATCTGGATTTTTATCAAAATTTATTTTTATTTCTTTACTTCTATACATATCTCTCCCCTCCAATCTTAAGCTGTTTTTTCTATTATTTTATAATAAGTATCTATTGCTGGATTTTGTATTCCATCTTTACACTCATTAAGTATTTGATTATATGTATCACGAATTATACTCGTTTGTAGTTCTAATTCTTTATCAATATTAGCATTATTAGAAAAAGAAAAATTTTCAAAAGTGTTTAAATAAAATTCTAAGCTTCTTAGAATTAAATCAACTTGACAATCTAGTAATTCTAAAGTATTTCTATGAATCTTATTTTCATTATTCATTTAAAAATCATCTCCTTCTATGCTGTTTTTTCTATCTTTTTTACATTAAAATCACTTAAAGGATTACTGTTCATAGCATTTTCTATTTGTTTATCTGCAACGTGTGTATAAATTTCAGTTGAGGTTATTCTAGCATGACCTAACATTTCTTTAAGTAAAAGTACATCTTGTTTTACATATATATAAGTTAGTGTAGCAAATGTATGTCTTAATGTATGAACAGAGAAGTCAAAATCATTTAATCCCATAAGTTCATAAGCTTTTTCTATTATATATTGGATAGTTCGTTTTGCTAGTCTTTCACCTCGTTCGCTTAAAAATAGTGCATTTGAATCAGTTTCAATTTTATTTCTATATCTTAGATATTCTTCTAATTGTTTTTTACAATTATCATTATAATAAGCGTACCTATCTTTTTTTCCTTTTCCTCTTTTTATAAAAAGACAGTTTTCATCTAATATAATATCTTCGATATTTAAATTGTATAATTCAGAAAGTCTTATTCCTGTAGCTAAAAATAAGCTTATTATCATATTATTTCTAATAGAATTTCTACAATTTTTATTGTCAAAAACAGATTGAATCTTATGTGCATTATCTAAACTTAAATATTTCGGCAATTTCGTTGTTCTTGTTATGTCATTGATTCCATAAGTTGGATTTTCTTCTTTTTTCAAGTTTGGGTTTGTTGAAAGTACCCAATTAAAAAATGAAGATATAGCATTAAGTTTATTTTCTCTTGTATTTGGATTATTTTCTAAATCATAACTTAAATGAACTAAATAAGCTCTAATATCTGATGTTTCTATTTGCAAAACGACAAATATTCCAATATTTTTTATTCAATATCTAAATCTTTATAATCTTTGTAAAATGACAAAAATTCATATACATGATCCCTATAAACAGTAATTGTACCACTTGAAAAATTATGAGCTTTTAAGTAACTTAAAAAATATTTTAAAATATCTGGAATATTTTTAATATCTGTATTTTTCATACAAATTTCACTCCTTTTTTTCTCATATTTTTTTCAAAATTTTATTGACAACTAGGGTTAAATATATTATTATAAGTAAAGAATAAAGAAATGCAAATAACTTTAATTCAATATTAAATTGGAAATTATTTAAGGCTTGCACGCAAAAAGAGCCTTAAATATTTTTTTACTTCTAAATATCTTTTTTATTCACAGTTTTTTTTTAATATAATAGTCTTATCTTTTTCGTTTAAATGTACTTGAACTTCAGGGCTATTTTCATCTACATTTATCTTACTAAAAAATAGTTTTGGAATAGAAATTTTTGGGCTACTTTCCTTAGCAAAATAAACCTTTACATTTCTATCTTTAAGTCTAATTTCGTCAAAATCTTTTTTATAATATTTGTTTAATATATATATAATTGAAGTTCTGCCTACATTATATTGTTTTCCAATTTTTTCAGGAGATAAGCCACCTTTATATAGTTCTAAAATATTTGGATATTCAGAAGGCTCAATTTTTTTCTTTGGCATATCTTTTCTCCTCACAATATAATAATATTTTAGTTGCTTAATCTTTTGTATATTTAAATCCTCCTTTCAAATTTAATATATTAAAAGCAACACTTCATATTATACACTAAAGGTTACCTTTTGTCAATAAAAGATAAGAATATTTTTAATTCCAAAAATAAAATCCTGTTAATAAATAGGAAAAAATGTTTTTTCTTACATCAATTAATACCGTACCTTTTGTCTGCATATTGTTTGTGTAACCGTTGTGCTTGTTGGATTACAAGACATTGAAAAGATATAAAAAGAAGAAGATTTAAATTTCATCTTCCTCTTCATCTTCTTGTTGTTCATCAGAATAATAAGCATATTCTTCAATTCCAGTTTTTTGATCTAATACAAATCCAGAATAATAGTTGTTTAATTTTATTAAATGATTTAGTGTATTTTCTGCTTCATTTAAATCTGAAACTACATCATGTTGAAAAGGTTCACCTTGTTCATAATCTTCTTTTGTTTCGTATATTCCTATTTCATACCTACACTCTTCATCTCTTAATTTGTCTATTCCTTCGCCATTTAAATATCTAATGGCTAAAGTTCTATCTTTAAAATCTTCTGTATGTAAATTACCAAATCTATTATCTATCGTTGTATAAATTTCATTTTCTTTCATTAAAAACTTTCCTAATTCTTCTTTAACGAAAGATTGTTTATTTTCAAACTTTTGATATAAATTATTAAATTCTTCTTTTGTAATTAGTTTTACTTTAAAATACTTATTAAAAAACTCTTGTTGATCTAAACAAAAATTATTATATCCAACATTTCTTATATATTGAAAAATTCTATCTGGACTAACTCCTTTATTTAAATAAATATTACATAATTTAATGTTATTTTGTTTAAAAGCATTTAACATATTTATTTCTCTATTTTCTCTATTATCTTTTGCATGATAATCATATCTAATTTCATTAATTAGATTACTAAAATTTTCTTTTGATATATTACTAGGTATCATATTTAATATTTGATTTTCTATTTTATTTAATTTTGTCTGTAATTCTTCTTGTTTAATTTTTGTTTCATCATAACTTTTAACTTTATTTAATAATGAATTATATATTTTTCTAGTATTATCATATTCATCATCTGTAAGATAACTATAACTTTTCAAAAATTCATTCTTTGATAAGATTTTAAAATCTTTCATCTTTTCTTTATCATCAATAAAGTTTTGCATTTATAATCACCTCTTTAAATTTCATTTTCCTCACTTTCTTCATTTTTACCTTTTTCTTCTTCATATATTTCAGATAAAATATTTGTATAATTATCTAAATCTTTTTCAGTTTGTTGCATTAAATTACAGCATAATTCTTTAAAGGGTTCTGAAAGTTTTTCAGAATCTTCTAATAGGTAAAAAACATCACCATTTTCACACCAATCTCGAAAACTTTCTTCCAAATTTGAATCTATTGTTAAATTACTTTCTAACATATTTGTATATTGATAAAATACTATTTGAAGTGCTTTGTTAGTTTCTTCTTTATCTGTTTTTTTGTTATACATATAAGAATTTATTTGATTAATAGTATCTATAACTTTCTCATAGTTATTTTTTTCACTATTTTTAAATTTATAATATATTTCTTTATTAGGAGAAGTTTTTTCCATATAATCTTTAAAAGTATTGTTTGTTTCTTTTTCTTTTAATTTAAAATTACTAAGTTGTGAATTTAGATAATTTATTCCTTCATTTATTAATAATTCAATGTTTTCTTTTTCTGGCATATTAAATTCCTCCTATTTAAATAATTTTTAAACTATAATCATTAAAATCTGAATTTAAAATTTCATTATATAATTTTATAAGATTTTTTAAATCATTTTCTTCTTTTATCATAATTCATCTTCTTCACTTTCTTCATCTTCAATTATGTAGTCATTTATATAATTTTTAGTTTTATTAATATCTTCTTTAATTAATTTAGGCTCTTCAACTGTATATGATAAACTATTTTTCCAACAGTTATTTGTTAGCATATATACTTCATCAACACTATAGCTTGAATTTTTAGTTCCTTCTATTTGTATATCTCTAATCATTGTTTTTGGTATAATAAGGTCTTTTTCTAAGTTGATTTCAAATACACTTCCTGCACCTTCCCATTCATTAAAAATTCCAATCATAGTATCTTTATTAAATTTTAGGTTTAAATCTTTATTATCAGTATTTCCAGATAAATAATTTAAGAATTCTATAGCTTCTGTTCCTTCTAATTCTATTAAAGCTGTTAGTTCAGACATAACACAAAAGTTATTATTTAGCACCTCATCAACTGTTGATTCTATAAAATTACATTTATAATCACTTTTAAATCCAGCTAGATTTTTATTTAAACATTCAAAATATTCTTGTATAGTATGTCCTTGTTGATGTATCAAATAAGTTAGACTATTATCAAATTTTTTATCAAAATTTTCTATATTATCTATATTTTGAAAACTACTAAAAATTGAACTCATATCTCTATTTTGTTCCTCTTTTGTTGCAAGCATAATATTAAAGCGAAAGTTAGAATTTTTTAATAAATCTGATAAATTTACATCTATTCCATTATATCCAGCTTCATATAAATCTTCATATATATCACACTTATCTTCATACCATTTTTCAAAATCTTCAGTAAAGAAATCTTGTTTTTTTAAATCACTTTCAATTTGTGAAAATAAATTATTGTCATAATCAATATTTAGCTCATATAACTCATTCTCTAAATAATTTTCTATTTTATCAAAACCGTCTTTTTTATAATTTTCAAATGCTTCTAATAATTGTTGTGGTTCTATACATTCTTGATAATCCCAATAAATTTCATAATAACCTTTTTCGTTACAATATTCTTTTATTTTTTGTTTTAAAAATTTTCTATATTTTTCTAAATATTTATTTTCTATCATATTTCACCTTCCTCCTCATCTTCAACATTTTCACAATCGTTAAGCCATTGATTAGTTATATCTTCATAACTTACTCCTATTAAATTAGATATTTTTTCAAAAATTCTTTCTCTTACAAGCCTATCATTAACTTCTAAAATTTCATAAATATTTTTATTATTATTTATTCCTTCTATAATATTATTAAATGTTACTTTATCATTAATTTCATTTCCTAAATCATCACTAGGATATTTTTTTACATACCAATCTTTAATTGAAATATCTAATTTATTATTTTCTTCTTTATTTTCTGCATTAGGACAATAATCCAAATAAAATATTATATCTACTTCTTTCGTTTTAGGATCAAATTCTATGTAATTTATTCTGCTATCACTATTCAACATATTAATAAATAGATTTTCTTCTTTAGGATTTAATTTAAGCTGTTTTAAATCTATTACATAGTTTCCAGACCAAGTATCTTTTAGTCCATCAGCAATTACTTTTTCATATATTGTTTCTACTTTCTTTTGTGTTTCTTCCATATTGTTATGTGATATATTTTGTACTTCATCTTTTGTTTCTAAACTTTTGTCATAGTCATAATTTGCTTTTAGCCAAGACTTTATATTATATCCTGACCTTTCAACGTTAATTGGATTAAAATCAACTTTTATTCCATTGATATATAATTTATCATCTTCATCATTTAAATAGTTAAAAAGGTCATCTTCGTGAATTTCAGAGTTATTATATTCTATAAGTACATCTAAGTCAGAAGTTCCCTTATTTGTACCTTTAGTTCTTGAACCAACAAGTTGAATACCTATTATATCTGTATCAATATCTGCAAGTTGTATAGATTCTTTTAAATAAGATTCAATTTTTCTATAAATTTCATCTTCTGTAAGATTTTCTATTATTTCCTTATCTTTAAAAGATAAAACATTATTTCTTTTAATATCTTGTTTATATAAATTATTTTTCTCTTTTGTATTATCGTTTTGTAAATTATTTTTACATACGTTTATATAATTATCTAAAGAAATATTACCTTTTCTGTATTCTTTTAATGCTCCATCTATCAATTCTTGTTTTGTTATAAAATTTATTTTAGTAGCGATATTTAAGTTTATATCTGCTTCTTTTTTTATTTCAGCCTTAATATTTTTTCCTATTTGATACATTTCATAGTCATTACTAACATTATGAGAAAGAGCTACTTTTTGTTTATTTTGTTTAATATCTTCTACAGTTATATAAAAATAAGTTTCATTTGTTTCTTCTATTATGCCGTATTGTGGTTCATCAATGATTTTTCCATATAAACTCATAGCTCATTTTCCTCACTTTCTTCATCATCTTCAATTTCTACTTTAAAATCTGCTTCTATTGATTTCATTTTTACATTTTGATAAAGTAAAAAATTTATCGCACTATTTTCATCTGGAAATCTTTTTGTAAAAAAATCTCCAAATGAATTATCTATTGCTATATATTCATCACCTGATTTAGTAATAAATAGTCCAATTTCTGATTTATCAAATGGTATATTATTTATAAATTTATCCATTAATTTAGGATATTCAGAAATATCAATTTTCTTATACATAGATGTATCTTCAAGTATTTCTTTTTTAAAATCTTCTGTTTCTAGTTTTAACACTTCTGATATAGGTTTATTCTTTATGATAATATCGTCGTAATGACTAAGAGTTAAACAAATAGTAAATCCTGTTTGGAATAATTTTTCTACTCTTCTATTCTTTTGTAATTGTATTGGATTAAATGCTTTTAAATTATCTTGTATATTTAAAAAATATTGTTTTCTAAAATTAAGATTATCTAAATTTTTACTTATTTCTTTTGTCATCATTGCTTTGAATACAACATCTTTTAGGCTATTATCACCTATATTTTCACCAGTTATTGCTGAATATAGAATTTTAAATGATATTATAGTTTGTGATAAATCTATTTTTCTTGTTTCAACATCTGTCATTTTTCTCCCTCCATATACTTAAAAGAGAGCAACTAAATTCAATAGTTGCTCTCTTAAAATTTAAATCTAATCTATATTAAAATCCTGTCTTTGGTAATTTTCTTATACTTAATTTTGCTGAATATGAAGTTGTAGTCCAGTCATCATGTGCTTTTAATTCTACTGTATTATCATGATTAGAAGTATAAGTAGATTCTATTTTTGTATAATTAGTCCATGTGTCGTTTGCTTTTACTGTAGGTAAAACTTTAGCAAATATAAATGGTTTTTCTACTGCTTCAAATCCAGGTTTAACTGTACCAAATTCTAATTTAAAGTCTGTTATATAACTATCTTCTGTTTGAACTGTTGTAAAATCTATAAAGTGATTTTCATCTGTTGAATATGTTCCATCTTCTGAATTTGGATTTTTATATTCTTGCCATATTTCAGAATTGTTTAGCTTATATAAAACTTTATAGTTTAGTGTTTCATTCCAAGTACCAGTATATAATTTTGTAATTCTAATATAATCTGTTGGAAGTTCATCTGACCAAGTAAAGTTATCTACAGAAACGTTGCTATCGTTTCTTACAACAGGGAAATCATATCTTATTTCATCATTTGGTTGTGCTTGAACAATACCTTCCTTTTCAATAGTAGTACCAAGTTGTACGGCATTATCTCCAAATGTTAAAGTAACTGGTTCACCTTGTTTTTTAATAGAGATTACTTGTTCTTTATCATCAAGTAAATACCATTCTGGAGCTTTTACTTCTTGAACGTAGTATGTTCCATATCTCATTGTATCTTGAATTTGTCCGTTTTCATCTGTTGTAACTTTCTTTAACAACACGTGATTTTTATCGTAAATATTAAATTCAGCACCTGCTAAAGGTGTTCCACCTTCTTTTCCAGTTATTTCAGATTTGTCATTAGATTGTTTCATAATTGTTACTGGAGCTGTTATTGGGCTGTCATCTGATTTAACTGTAACTGCTGTGGTATTAGGTGTTACTTCAAAAGCTTGGTCTACTGAATCTAAATTATAACCCTCTGGAGCTTTTGTTTCTTTTGCTATATACATACCAGCTGTTAAATCAGTTAAAGTAACTTTTCCGTTATCTCCAGTTGTTACTGTTCTAACTGGTGTATCTTCTGCGTCATATTTTTGGTTTTCGTTAGTATCTCTAAATATAGTATATTCTGCTCCTTTAACACCTGTAGTTGTTCCTCTTTCTGTTTTTATCAATGTTGGAGCATTTATTTTTAATGTTAAATCTGCATTACTATTATAAAGTTCATAAGGATCGCCTGCTAAGGCATAATCTTGTGTTCCCGCAATAGATGTATTTCCATATAGAATAGGATAAGTTTTACACTTAACATTTTGAAGAACTAATTTTCCATTTATAGTTCCTGTAATTTCATCTTCTGGAATAGCAACCTTTATAATAGTTTCTCCAGAGAAATTTTTTTGTTCTTCATTGTTTTCATTCATTACTTTAGTACCTACTGGTAATCCAGCAATTACTGCGTCATAAGTTCCTCCCATTTCTTGAGGTGATGTTACTTTAAATGTTTGAACATAGTAATTTTTATTATTTAATTTTTCTTTAGTTAAATCTCCTTCTTTAGTGATGTCAACTCTTGCCTCTGAATATGTTTGACTACCATTATTACCAATATCAGTTAAATTGATTATTGCATTTACTATTTTATCTCCTCTAGCATTTGCACCTTTAAAGTTAGTTCTCGGATCTGTTCCATATAATACGCAATATACTGCTTGTTTTGTAGCTTGAAATGCGTCGCCATCTGTTTCTACTCCAAGTTCAGAAGCTGATTTATATGGAAATCCATTTATAATTACTCTATAAACTTTTTGATTGTCTACTGCACTTGAAACATTTACAGAATATTCTGGTGCTTCTCCAACTCCAGGAAGTTCTTTGTTTAAACAATAAGCTGGATATTCATTGCCGTTATAAGTATAAGTAACATAGTGAGTAATAACTGCTTTAAATGTACCATCATCAGCTTTATGTAAAAGATTTCTACCTACCTCGCCATTATCATGTAAATCTGCTGACGCAATCATAAAATCAGCATAAACTTTAGATATTGGTGAGAATACTCCTGCTATTAAGATTAAAATAGCCAAAATAGCAATAAATTTTTTAGAAATATTTTTTACCATTTCTAAATACCTCCCTTTTCTTTTTATTTTATAAAAAAATTATAGGAGGAAAAAATCGTAATTTTTCGCAAAAATATTGCAAAAATATTGCAAAACTTATTAAAAATTATACCTTTAAATATTTAAAGCAAATTTTAAAGACAAAAAAATAAAGCCCTTAAAATAGTTTAAATTACTACTTTAAGAGCTTATTAAATCTATATTAAAAGAGGGATTACTTAGAATAATATTTATATTTCATTATTTCTTTAATTTTCATTTCAAATTACACTCCTTTTAAATTTCATCTTCTTCTGACTCTTCATCAGAATTTTGTGTTTCAATATCTTTTGAAATTGAGTTATATAATACATCAGTTATAAAATCATCACATATATTCATATATTTTATTGCATTTTTTACTTCAATTTCTGTAATGTCAAACGTATGAAAAGGATACCTTGTTTCAACAGCATAATCTGAAAGTTGAGAACATTCTTTTCTTATATTTATAAAGTTAGAATTACTCTTAGCACAAAGCTCATTTAGCTCCAATAGATCATGACTTTTATAAACAGAATATCCATAAAATATTAAACATGCTTTTAAATATTTTTCTACGGATTGCTGACAATGGTAACAAATAATTTCATAGGGTTTCTTGATTTGTTTATTTAAAATATTTACAGTATCTCTATCCATTTCAGCAAATCTTATCCATTCTTTTATTTTATCAATTTTCTTCATAAATACATATTCCTTCCCTTTCAACAATATATTCAATACAGCCATTTACATTTTTCTTTAAATCATATTTTTTTTGAGTACTTAATAGTAAATCCATACGAAAATATAAATTTTTCTTAATTAAATTTTCTTTTATTTTATATGATATATCTAATCTATCTTGCATATTTTTTAATATATTTTCATCTTTTAATATAATATATAAATCAACATCAGAATCTTCTGTTTGTTCACACCTCGCATAAGATCCAAAAATATATATTCTATTAATATCAACTGTATTTATTATACATTTAACGATTTCATTTTGATTCTTTATTATTTCTACTTTCTCCATGTTCTCACTTCCTTTTTTACTTTTTCTAAGCTAATTGGTGTAAAGTTTATCACATCAACGGATACACAAAAGTGATTTCCTGGTTTATAAAGCTCTTTTGGATATTCTACTCTTCCACCTTTATGTTTTGACTCATTTAATGGTTTATCATGGATATGACCATGTATATTTATATATCCATCAGGAATCATAGTATCAGGTAATGGAACATGAGATAATATAATTTTATATTTATCTATTGTTATTGGTGCATTTCTTAATACTGTAAATCCGATTTTTTCAAATGCTACCACACTTTTAGTATCATGATTTCCTCTAATTAAAATTTTCTTGCCATTTAGAGATTTTACAATAGGCTCTAATAATTCATCTGAACATAAAGCTACATCTCCTAAATGATAAATAATATCTGTTTCTTTTAAAGTTTCATTCCAATTTCTTATTAACGCTTCGTTCATATCTAAAATATTTTTAAACGGTCTATTGCAATATTTAATTATATTCTTATGATAAAAATGCGTATCTGCTATAAAATATATCACGTTCTCACTTCCTACTTATAAAAATTGTATATTCCTTTGTATTTATAGTAGTTGCTAGTTCTTTACCTTCTTTTAGAGCTTCAATTTCCTCATCTGTAAGTTCTATTTTAAAACTACCATAACATCTTCCAAATTCATCTTCTGCTTTTTCAGTATTTTCAATTATCTCTACTTTTTCCATATTCTCACTTTCCTTTCTAAAAATCACTTTTTTTACCCTTTAACCAATCTAATCCATAATAATATTTATCTCTTAAATAGTTTGCCTGTTCTTCTGTTATTTCTTCACTATATAATGCTGAATTTATAGAACCGTATATTTCATCTAACAAACAATCTATAATTGTGCAATCTTTATCATCTTTATATTTTAAATATTCATCTATATCGTGTTTTAGATAATCTGGTATGCAAGTTTCATAAATCTTTGCCTTATCTTCATCAATTAAATTTTTTGACATTTTTTAATAATTCCTTTCAATTTATTTCTTCTATATTGTAGCATAAATTATGAAGTTTATCAATTTATTAACTATATTCTATTTTTTATATACCTCTAATTTTGTTTCTAAATTTTTAATTTGTAATTCTTGAAATTTTACTATAGATTCAAAAGTATCATCATCTATAATATCTATATGTAATATTTTCTTATTTAAATCTACAATTTTATTAAAGTTACTAACAATAATTTGATTTTTAGCATTAATAAGCATTTAATATCACCTATCCTTTTTATAAATATCTTACATTGGTTTTTGTTTTTTTATATCTGCTTCTGAAAGAATGAAATTGCTATGTTTATCTAAGTTAGTTCTTGTAACTGATTCCTTTTTAATATTGCTATCATACCAACAAAATGTAGTCTTGTAGTTCTTCTTTTTCATAATTGTCCTCCATATATATTTTAGTAATTACAAAATATCAATTTATTTTCATTAAAATTAAATGTTTTATTAATATAATTTAATTCTATTAAATTGTAATCTATTAATTCAGAATCAATTAAATGTATTGAATCTTCATTCTGATTTAATAGATTATGTTTCCATTCAAAAGCCCTTTGTTTTATATTATTTTTAATTTTATCTATTTCATTATTTTCTAATAAATTATTATAATAACTTGCTTCTTGCATACTTTCTAATATTAGAAATTTCTTCAAATCTAACTTAGTTACTTCTCTTGTATTATATTCTTTCATTAAAGAGCTTTTTAATATTCTATGACAATTATTTAAAAAGAAATTATCTGTTTCAGCATAACTACCAAATTCAAATATCATTTTAAATTTTCTTGGTATTTCAAATAAATCTTCTACTTTATAAAATTTTAAAATTTCTTTTTCATTATAATCTTTAATAATATTATATTCCTTTTTTGAAATAGATTTTAAATAACTCCTGTTACTCATTTGTTTAAATCTCCTTATTCTAATAAAGAGGGATTATTATATTTCAAATAAGCCCTCTCATTATCCCTCTCATTATAATTGATTTTATTAAGAAATCCAAATATACATTGCTACATCAAATGGAGTACTTGTTGGATTTCCGTTTGCCGTAGACATATATAAATCTTCTACATATACATATACTGTACCTACAGCACCTCCACTTACAGGAGCTTTTGCATTTCTTTCACTAAAAGTTGAATAGTGAGAATTAGAAGGTCTGCTACTAGCATGTACTACTGTTGCATATTGACTAAATCCATTACTTTCTAATTCTTCCTTAATCCAAGCTATTGCTTGATTTTCTTTATCAGTTCTATGAACTTGTTTATATATTGTTAACGGTGGATATTGACCTTGATTACTGCTACTTGAACCTGATGAACTACTACTTCCACTTGAACTACTTCCTCCAGAACTTGATGATGAGCTTCCACCACTTGGTTTACTTGAACTAGAACTTGAACCTGATGAACTACTTCCTGAACTTCCAGATGGTTTTGATGTTGAGCCAGAGCCACTAGATGGTTTACTTGTACTTTCACTAGATGTTGAACCTTGATTGTTATCTGTAGGTTGTGCTGGTGTTTCTGGTTGTTGTTCAGCTACACTTGTATCTGGTGTTGTATTATTTTCTACTTTAACATTATTTTTTTGTTCTTCTTGAGGTTTGCTTGCAATAGTTATTAAATCATTATCGTTAGTTTTTAATTTTACCCCACCATTTCCGATTGTTCCAGTAGAATAATTTTTACCTGCTGTTTTTTCTGCGAATTTAGGATCGTTTTTTGCTATTACTTCAACTGTTCCGTCATCATTTTTAATTACTGCTACTTCTGTTCCATCTGCTAACCCATTCGTATCAGTTTGTAATGTTATATCTTGTTCTTGTTCTTCACTTGCTTCATCAATAGTAGTGTTACCTATTATATTTTCTTCATTAGATACTTCTTCTGTTTTTCTATTAAAAGAAATTATAATCACAGCAACTATTATTAATATAACTAATATAATTCCTATACTAGAACTTATTGTCATAGCTTTATGTTTCTTACACATATTTAAGAACTTATTTAATTTACTTTCTGGTTTTACTCTTTTAATAAAATCGATAGGTTGTTTTTCAGATTTTTCTTCTTTCTTCATTTTTAATTCCCCCTTAATATCATAGTTATTTTATTAATTATATTATAGCATATCGTACGCACGTTGTCAAGAGTTTTTTTATTTTTTTATATAATTTTCTATATTTTTTATTATAAAGTCGCTCATATCAGTATAGTTATCATCTTTTTCTATCTTTTCTTTAAATTCATTTTTTAAGTTTTTATCAATTCTAATAAACATTCTATCATAATTTTCTTTTTTTCTATTTTCATAACGTTTATCTCGCAATTTCCTTAACTCTGGGTTTTCTGGCATTTAAATCATCTCCCTTATTATTAAATTAAACTTTATTCTTTTTTATTATAGCACAAAAATTGTAATAAATCCTATTTACTAAAAATTTTTATAAAAAAAAAGAATCAAGAAAATAAATTCTCGATTCCTTTGCACAAAAATATTACAAGATTGTTACTCTTTGCTTTTTGTAAATAATATTGACACGAATATAATAAAATATATATACATTTTTATTATAATATAGAGATTTTATTTTTTCAACATTTTATTATATTTTTTTAATATTTCCTTTTGCAAATATTCTCTAGTATTAGAATTTATTGGGTGTGCAATATCAAAAAATTTTTCTTTATATCTTTTATTAGGGAAAGCAATTAGAAGTTTATTATTTGATACTTCAACAATTCTAATTCCTGTTATTTCAAGTTCATTATCAAGAACTAAATCTACAATAGCTTTTACCCTGTTTCCACTATTTAAAGTTACTCTTACATCTGTAACTTGCATATTTAATCCTCACTTTCGCTTTCTTCGTCATCACTTAATAAATCAAATACTTCTTCTTTCTTATTTTCTTTTGGCTTAAAAGATTCTTTTACATTTGCTACTGCATTTTCAATAGCTCCAAATATTTTATCTACATCTTTTTGGGTATAAGAATAGCTAGTAGTATTGGCTAAAGGTTTTAAATTATTTACTTTATGTAATATATCTCCTACTCTTCGGTTGGCTATTTCAATAAATTTACTTCTTTTTTGTTCATTTTCCATAACAATATCTCTCCTTTTCTTTTTATTTTAATAATGTAATTATATAAATAAAAAAATATAATTTTTGATAAAAATATTGCAAAAATATTGCATTGTTTTATACAATTAAAATATTTTTAAATATTTAAAGTAAATTTAAAAGGCAAAAAAATAAAACTCTAAAATAGTTTAAATTACTATTTTAAGAGCTTATTAAATCTATATTAAAAGAGGGGTTACTTAGAATAATATTTAAATTTCATCTTCCTCACTTTCTTCATCTTCCTTTGTTTTTTCATTTTCTTCTAAGTTTTCTATTTCTTGGAAGGCATATATTTTATTTTCTTTATTTTTAATTGCTCTATATATTATATTGCTGTTGTTTTTATCTTCGTAAATGTCATCTTCATATTTATAAAGTTTTACTCCGTTTTCTAAGATAAAATCTTCTCTTCTTTGTATATCGTATTTTTTGTTTTTATTTTCAAAATCTTGTATATATTCAAATAGTTCTTCGGTCGTTAATTCTGGTTTTTTAATTTCTTCTTTTACATTAATTCTATCTCCTAAAATGCACAAAGTTATATCTACCATACTTGTATAATCAAAATCTAATCCAAATTTAACTTCTGCAAAAATGTTTTTGCCAGTTTTTTTGCTTATATAAGTATAATATTCATCATTTCCCTTTTCTCCTATTTTTTGCATATTTAAACTTTTAGCACAATTATCAAATTCTTCTGCTGTCATCTGTATTTCTTTAAAAAATTTTTTCATTTAAATTTCTCCTTTACCTTTTTATTTTAATATTATAAAAAGTAAAAGATCTTGTTTTTGATAAAAATATTGCAAAAATATTTTTAAATATTTAAAGGTCGTTTTCATCTTCTTCTGATTCTTCATTGTCATTATTTTTATTTATATCTTTTTCCTTATATATATTTATTCCTGATAAACAATCATCATAAATAAATTTTTTTAATTTTTCCATATTGTTAGTTTCATAAAAGTCTGTAAGTAACTCATTGAATTTAATATCTTCATCTACAGGTACGCTAATTATTCCTTTTCCATTTTCTATCATAATTTTATTTGCAAATAACATAGAGGTTCTCTTATTACCATCTGAAAAGAATTGAGTTCTCATTAAATGGCACATCATTGTAATTGACATATCTGTTACAGAAGTAGAACTATTTTTAATATTTTCTAATTCGTTTTTTAATTTTTCTTCATTAGGAATTTCTGGTTTCCATTTTGTACCACCAATTCCTACATCATAAGTTCTCATTTTTCCTGGACTATCAATTAAATTGCTACCAACTAGAGCATTTATAGACTTTAATAAATTTAAATCATTTTTATTATTCAATGAATTTAATATAAAAATCCACGCATGTTTTAAATTATTAATTGTTTGAATTTCATCTATTCTTAATCTAGCAACATTTCCACCATCATATATTCTTTGAGTTTCTGGAAACGTAACATTTATTCCTTCAATATGTGAGCTTTTCCAAATACTATCTACAATATTTCTTTTTGCTAAAAATACATTTTGTTCCCTTGTCATATTATATTTATCTTCTAACACGATATTATCCTCCTAAAAGATTCCGTTATTTCTATTTTATTGTAACATAAATTAAATATTTAATCAATTTTTAAACCCTTTAAAATTTCTATTAAAATGTTTTAAATATTTAAAAAGATATTTACATTGTTTTTAAATAAAGTATTATTCAATTTTAAAGTGTAATGTTTAATGTTATTTTTGTTTTGATATACAGAAATAGAAAGATTTTTATTGTTCATCTTTATTTCATATATTTTATATTTAAGACTTCCTTTTTTTATTATTCCAATTAGTTTAGCTTTTTTCATTATTCTTTTAGAAAGTTCTAAATTTGTTTCTTCATCATAATTAAAGTTTAAAATTTCAGAAAGTTTTAATAGTAATTTTTCATAGTTATTTGTTTTAAAAATCATATTTCATCTTCCTCTGTTTCTTCATTTTCTTCATTAGAAGTTATGTACGATTTTATATTTACAATAAAATTTAATTCGTAATCATTTAAATCCTTTATAGCACTATTAAATTCCTCTACATTTTCAGTATTTCTAATAATATCTATGTCATATAATTTTTTTGATAAATCACTTATTTTATTATCTATTTCTTTAATTCCTGTACCGTAAGTTATACTTTCTAATTCATCTAAATTTTTAGGTGTTTTTAAGTTAAATGGTAATTCTAGGTTTATATTTTCATTATAAATTTTACTATAATCTTCATTTATATTTTTTTCTAATACATCTAATCTATAAAACAATTTATCTTTAGGAGAAATAACTATTTGATTTATAATATTTTCTAAATTTTTAGGTTCAATGTTTAATACTTCTTTACCATAAGATAAACCTTGTAAATCTTCTAGTTCTATTTTTTTTGGTTCTATATTCATATTATTTTTTAAAAAATTTCTTTCGGATTTATAACTTAAATCTAGTTCTATATTATTATTTCTAAAATCTAAAAAGCTTCTAATATATGGCTCAATTTTAAATTTTTCACAACCTTTAATTAATAAATTTACATTATTTTTATTTTGGAAAAAATTATTTATTTCAATTAAAGTTGAAACAAATTTAGGAGCTATGTTATCTTGTAATTCAAGTTTTATTAAATTAGATTTAATTACTTCATCAAATCTACCATTTTTATAAAAATCTTCTAAATTTGAAATGACTTGTGTGTAAGGATCTAGTTTTATTCCATCTACTATTATTTTGTTATCTTCTATATCTATATAAGAATCATAAGTACTTCCTAGAGAAAATTTTGAATTTTCTTCTACAGAAATCATTTCATTTAAAGAAATATCTTTGTATAATTTATAACGTGAATATGATTCTCTTCTATAAATTTGTCTGGCTTTATCATTTATGAATCTATTTACAGCATTTTTTATTTCCATATTATAATCAAGGATAAGAAATTTTTTTGATAATTTTTTTTCTAAATCTAATTCTGTATAATTATTATATTTAGGCTCGTCTATTTTATCAAAATTATCTCTTGAACTTACATAAAGAGTATCTTCCTTTCCATCTAAATAGAAATAATTAAATAACTTTTCGTCAATATCATATCCACTTAAAAATATTCTATTTTCTCTATTATTAATGAAATTAAATTTTCCTATTTTTATGTTCATAACTCATCTTCCTCACTTTCTTCTGATTCGTTTATATATTCATTTATTTTGCTATTTAATTCTTGTAATTTATTTATTGTTTGTTCGGAATTTGCTATCTCATAACTTCTGTTTACAGGATTTACATATAAATATATAGGTTCTAAAGAATTTTTTTCTTGTTTTAACTCATTTAATATTTTTTCTGTTTTTTGTTTAAAATCTTCTTTTTCATTGTCATTATATTCATAAAAATCTTTATCAGCATTTGATAATTCATTTTGTAAATATTCTATTAAAGTAGATTTTCTTCCTAATAAATAATCAGTTCCGATTATAGCCCTTATTTAGTCTTTCTCCATATACTTCTACATTAGTATTATTTAAAATATTATTAGAAGTTTTTTGAATATTCATAAATAGTTTTTCTTTATCGTACACTTCTTTAGCTTTTTTAAAATCTGTTCCCATATATATAGACATACCAATATCTTTATTTTGAATTTCAACAGAATATAAAGTTTCTTTTGATAAATATTTAACTAAAGAAATATCTTTGTTTTTTTCTAATCTAATAATATTGTTCATCTTAAAATTCTTCCTCCTCTTCACTTTCTCTTGATTTTTCCTGTTCGATACTATCAAGTAATTGTGCCTTATTAAATACTTCATTAGAATTTTTAGTTACATAAAATTGTTCATTACCTAATCCCAGAATGTATAATTTAGTGCCATTAATTTCTAAAGAAGTTATATTTTCTTTTTTAGCTAATTCTTTTGTATTTTCATCAATTTTATCTCTTGCTTCTTTACTGTTTATTCCTACATTGCAATCTCCTAAAATTCTATTTAATAAATCTTTATAAGTAGTACATGGATAGTTTCTGTTATGACTTTTCATACATTCAAATTCTGTTTTTGCAATAGCTGATATTTCAGCTATATTATCTAATTCACCTTCTGTAATTAAGTTGTCATTTAATGCTTCACTTACTACATCTTGTCTTGCAATAGATTCAATATCATCTGTAATTGCTACATAACAACTAGAATTATCCTTTAAATCTATTCTAAAATAATGTTCTTCATCTTTTCTTTCTACAACATGAAATTCTTCTTTTTCCATAGTTTCATTTATTTCATCTTCACTCTCTTTTGCAAGTGAAATTAATTCATATAGTTCTTCTTCTGTGCTTAAAATGTGATATTCTCCGTCCATTGGGTGAATACCCATTACAATATAGTTTTCTTTTGTATTTTTTAATTCTTTAATATTTTCTTTTAACATATTGTCATAAATATCTTTTTCATCTTTTTCATCTTCATTAAAATATTCAGAGGAATGAGCAAGTTCATTTTCAAAATAATCTATTATATCCTTTGCTTTTCCATATATATTATCTTCACCAATGAAAACATCACCAAATCTACTATCAAGACCAAAAACTTCCATAATTTTATGTTCATCTGTATTTGCCATATTTAAAAAATACTTAAAACATTCTTCTTTTATTTTTTCACTATTTTTTTTCATTTCATCTATTGATTTTAAAAATCTTTCTTCTTCATTTTTAGAGCTAAAACTTTTAAGTCCATCTCCCTTAAACATCTCATAATTATTTATTAATTCATAGTATTTATTTAATTTCTTTTTATCCATTTAAATTTCCTCCTTAAAACTATACTACTTTAAAATAAAAATGGCTTAGAATTGATTTTCATGCGTCGTTTTTCAAAAAAGCAACTATATATTCAATAGTTGCTTTCATTTATAATTATTCAATTCTAACTTCAATATTTTCTAATTTATCTATTATTTCTTTATTTTTTATTTCAACAATATTTTTAAATTCATCTTTAGAAATATTTAAGTACGCTAAAATTTCTTTTAGTATTTTGTTAATACAAATATTTTTTGTTAAAGGAACTGGTAATGGAGAAAATTTTATTTTACCATTATAAAATCTTGTGAAATTATTGTCATATAATTCTAAATCATAAAATTTATTATTAGCATTTTTCCAAAATTTTATATAAGTGTCTTTTATCTTATAATAATATTTTTTCATTTGCTTTTCTCTCCTTTCCTCTATACTTCTAATTCATCATCAGTAAAATTTTCTGAATATTTATCTAAATAAGCTAAACTGAAAATTCTTGTTGCTTGGATATATTCATTTGCTGAAAATCTATCTATCATTTGTTTTTTATAATCATTTAGTCCTTTTGAGTCGTTTTCGTAATAAACTCTAGCAAGTTTATATTCTAATACAAGTGGATTAAATTTAGCTTCTTCTGTTAATTCTTTTTCTGTTTCTGGAGTTGCTAAATTATTTGCGTCAATATAAAAATAATGTAATAACTCAACTAGATTCATAAAATTATTATCTTTTTTTTCCTCTGGATAATCCATAATTACATTCACCTCTAATTAATTAAATTTTAAATTCAATATCTTGGTTTGTTATTTTTATTTTCTTAGAAATATTTGTTAATTTTATTTCTAAATCTTTTCCAGAAATCTTATTATAAAGTGAATCTTTAAAAGAAATTTTGTATAAGTTTGATGGTGAATTAATATAAATTACACCATTTGAAACTTTGCTACTACTACTTGATAGAGATGATAAATTTATTTTAGGGTTATTACTATTAATATGAACTTTCTTTATTAATTCATAATTTCCATTAGAGTTTTTACTATAAATTTTAGCATTTCTTGATAAGAAATATAGTAAAATTATTAATAGTACAATTCCTGCCCCTGATAATGTAATAATTATTGGTGTGTAATTTGTTTCTTCTTCTACTGTTACTGGCTCTTCTACTGGAACTTCTTTTTTATATGTTGCTGTATAAATATAATCTGGATTTTCTTTATTTGCTGTTCCTGTATAAGTTATTGTTACATTATATTTTTTGGGATTAGAAAATACTCCTACTGTTTGATAGTGCATTGTTCCACTATATGTCACTGGTACTTGACTTCCATCTACATCTTGAACACTATCTGGAGTCCAGTCCACATTAATTAAAGTCCAATCTCTTCCGTTTCTAGTTATATTTTTTGATATATTATTTAAATCATTTTTAGAATATCCTGAAAAAGGAATATTTAGTGATAGTAATCTTTCGTAAGTTCCTGTATCTACCTCTTGAATTTTAATATCACTATAATTTAAAGTACCAATATATCCATCTTTATCGTAAGTTAAAGTATTTCCTGCTTGGTTTAAAATTGTTTGCTGATTATTAGTATTTAAATTATTTAATGTTTTAGTATCACTTACTTCTTTAGTGTTTGTATCACTTTCAGTAGATGTTACATCTTGAAAAGTATATGTATTTCCATCTTTATCTTGATATGTTTTATTGCTATCAGAATTTATAAAAGTTTTAAAATTTATTTCATCATTTGAATCTACATAAAAAATCCTTTTTAAAGTATCTCCATTAACTTCTGGATTACTCTCTTCTGTAAAAGCATTACTAATATTGTTTAATGCTAAAACACCAAAACTTGCTATCGTTAGTCCTGTAATAATTGCTAAACTTCTAAAATTTCTTTTCATTTTTTATTTTCTCTCCTTTCATTTTTTAAAATATTACGCTTTTTACTAAAATGTAAATAATTCCAATTATTCCTCCAACTGATGTTATGATTACATCAATAGATGTAACAACGGTTATAAATCCAATTAATTTTAAAAGCATTAAAAATATAAATCCAAAAATTGTATTAAAAAGTAGTCCTAAAATAATATTTCTATTGCCTCCAAGAAGCCATACAATAATCATTAATAAAGCTAAAGGAATAATTGCTTCTAATATTTTTAAATTTAAAATTACATTAAAAATAGTTGTTAAAATTTCTAACATATTAATCTCCTTCTATGTTGTCATAAACTTTTATATCTGTTTGTACTCCATTTATAGTTAAATATGAAAAATCTCCATTCTGATCAGCTTCATTTATACTTGTGGTAGTATTGTCTACGGTATTATTATCAGATACTTCTTTTTGATCTTCTATATCTAATTTAAAATTTTCTTGATAAGGAATTGAGCCATTTTCTAAAGCTTCAAATGTTTCCATATATTTTTGATATACATCTTGATTAAGTAAAGGTTTCATATTTTCAATTTGCTCTTTTGTATAGCCATTTATTTTGACATCTTGCATATTTGTTTGATTTCCATTTAAATCTGTAACAGTATTGGCGTTTATGTTTTGCTCTTTATTATTTAATCCAATATTTACAAATATTGCTACTCCTATTACGATTACTAATATGATACTTAATACTATTAACTGCTTTTTTAAATCATTTTTATTCATGTAATAATAAATCCTCCTTTCTATCTATTTTTAATTGCACCATTATATAATTCTGATATTGGGTCATGAAGTGATGAAGTATTAAATGCATTTTGAGGGTATCTTACTTCAAAATGACAATGTATACCAAAAGCATTACCTGTTTGACCAATTATTCCTAAAACTTGACCTTGTTGAACTTCTTGACCTGTTTTTACTTTAAGAGAACCTGCTGTCATGTGAGCGTATAAGGTATAAAATTTAAATCCATTATAATTATGTTCTATTACTACATGATTACCATAACTTCCAGCATTTATTGCCTGCACTACTTTTCCTGGATATACTGCAACTATATTAGTACCAGGATTACCAAACATATCTGTACCTGTATGATACCCTAAACTCCATGCTGAACCTTTTTTCCCAAATCCTGAACCAATACCTGTTAGCTTTTGAACAGGTGCACAAAATGTATGGTCGCTTCCTATCCAAGATAATCCATCTTGATTTATTATTTCACCTGCTGTTGAACTTTCTGATGAACTTTCAGAATCAGAGGCTGAATATTCTTCTTCATCTTCATCTTTATTTTTATTATCAGTAGCAAAAGCCGAGCCAATTATCAAAACAAAAAAGATAATAAATATAAAGCCTCCAATAAATATCCCTATAATAAGTTTAGTTTTTAAGCTTCCTAAACTAAAAAGTGTATCAAATATATTTCCTTGATTTTCTTCCATACTATCTACCACCACCAACTAAATAAGGCATTTCAAACTCCAAAGGCTTAACATTTATCAATTGATGTCCTGAACCTACGAAAAATAGTCCACGTCCTTTCTCTTTTTGTGAAAGAATTGCTTTTTCTTCTGTATTTAAATTATATAAATCAACAACTTCCTCTAAGTCTTTTCCATCAATTCCGAAGAAAAACTTATATGTACTATTATCTAGTAAAGCCTGTCCGTATTGTTTAACTTCTGGAGCTAAAAAGTCTACTAGACTTTGCGTAATTGTAACTAAACCTGATTCATATTTTCTTGCTCTTTTACAGAAGTTACGCATAAACTCTATTGATTGAGGAACTTTTTTATCTATTAACAAATATGCCTCATCACAAAATACTAAATCTCTTTCTCTTCTATCTTTAAATGCTTGGTCTTGACAATATCTTAAAATATTAAAATATTGACATCTTTTAACATTTTCTGAAGCTCCTTGTAAACTATAAACATCTAAACAAATAAAGTCAGAATCAAATTGTATAGTTGTATGTCCGTTAAAAATCTCACTATTATTTCCTATTGCCATTTGTCTTAAAACTGCTCTTAATTCTTCATACTCTTTCTGGTGATTACTTTTTTCCTTTACTTTTTGTTCTAACAAGCTATATAAATCTTGCATAATTGGAAATTGAATAGTTTTAAAATTAGAAATATCTGTATCATAATTTATTCCAAAATTTTTATATAATTCTTCTAAAGTTTCATTTAATAAACTCATTTCAAGAGATGTTATTTCCGGATAATATAGTTTAAAAAATGTAGTTAAAAAGTCTAAGTGTAATGCTAAAGCACTCTTTGTTGTATTGTATTCACTATCTTCTTCCTCATCTTCAAAGCCTGCTGTAGGAACTGGATTTATTTGAAGTGGATTTATTCTTCCAACAAATTCACCTTCTCCACCACTACAATCAATCCATTTACCACCTAGTAATTTACAAATTGGTCTATATTCTGATTCTGGATCTATTATCCATATTTTTGTTCCATTTAAGTACTCATTTAGCATAATCTTTTTTGCTAAGAAGGATTTACCAGAGCCAGAAGAACCTTCAATGACAATATTACTATTTGTTCTATCATTACCTTTAAAGAAGAACGAAGGAGCTACCATTCTACCATTTTCATCAACTCCGATATAATAACCTTCTGCGTCAATTAATCCAGAGCCTGAAAATGGTAATCCTGAAAATAAAGCATTTAAGCTCATAGTTTTGTTAGAAATATCTGTTATTTCTTTATATGATGTATCGTAAGGTGCTGATTGTTTTAATGCTTCTTTTTGTAAATATGCTGGAACTCTTGCCTTTAATCCCATACCAGCAATTCTATTTTTTATTAATTTAACATTGTTTTGAAATTCTTGTTCTGTTTCACCATTAGTCTTAAAGATTATAGAAAGATTAATATAGGGAATGTTATCTACAGTAATATCTTTTATAATTCTTTCTGCTGAAGCTATCTTAAATTCACACATTTGCCTTGTTGCTTCATTTTGAGTAGAATTTAAAGTGTTTCTTAATGCTGTAATACCTTTTGAAACACCATCTATATAGCTTTGCACATCTTCGATTGGTGTAACAGTTATAGATACAGTAGTATTTGGAATATCTTTTAAATTACTTAGCCAGCCTAAATTTACAGTTGAAGGATAACCAGCAACATATTGAAGTTTTGATGTTATTTCTCCTAATTGAACTTTGTTATACTTTAAAACTATACCTTGTGGAGTAATTAAATTTAACAAGTCATTATTTATTGGTATTTGCTCTATTTCTACTTTTTTCACTATTTATTCCCTCCCATTTTTTATATTTATAAAAAAATTATAAATGGGAAATAATCTTATTTTTGTTAAAAAAATTGCAAAAATATTGCATTAACTATTAAAATGTATATCTTTAAATATTTAATTATGATTTTAAAATAGAAATAAAAATTTTTGAAGTAAAAATAAAGCTCTTAAAATAGTTTAAATCACTACTTTAAGAGCTTGTTAAATCTATATTAAAAGAGGGAGTTATTTAAAATAATTTATTATAATTCATCTTCTTCTGTTTCTTCATTATTAGTTTCTTCTTCTTTAGTTTCTTTATTATATTCTGATACTAAATTATCTTTTATTTTTTCTCTTAAATCTTTATCAAGATATATTAAAGGTTTATAATCTTGATTTATTTTCTTTTCTGGAACAGAAATTGATTGAAATTCATTACCTTCTTTTGAAACACCTTCATTTAATCTAACATTATTTAATGCTAGTACACCACCTACTAAAACTCTACCAGTTGCTTTTATATAAGGATTGTTTTCAAAAGATAATGGTCTAATATAAGATTTTACATAATCTTTATCAAAGTCAATGTTTGTTTTATGATTTATAACTGTTTTTCCATATTCATTAGTTTCATTTGACTTTAAAGCTTCTAATAAAGCTTTTCTCATTTCTGGTATTAAATTATCTTTTTTACTATTTAAAGTTACACATTTTATATATTTCATATTTCCTTCTTTATCTTGGTATTTGTCAATATTAGGCATATCAAAAGCTATAATTTTACCTTCTTTTGTAGGAATTTCTTTTACTGCAACATCTTTTATTGTAACTCCTGCTAATGTTATATCAGCAAATCCTTTTAAATTTGAATCTTCTTTGTTTATTTTCCTTAATTCTACTTTTATATTTAATTTATCCATATTAATATCCTCCTCAAAATTTCTATTTTTTTCATCTATTTGTAAATCATTTAAAATTACATACTCTCTATTTGCACCAACTAAAAGTCCTGAATTTGTTATGTTTTCTTTATCAATTTCTATATTATTATCTCTACAAAAATCATATAGTTCATTTAAATTTTTTATTGCACATATTTTTGTTATATTTTTTATTTCATAATCGGTATTAAAGCATAATCCTTTTAAATCTATATTTAACTCACTATCTAAATTATTATTAGTAGATAATAAAATATAACTATCTGGATAAGTTTGAAAACTATTTTCTAAAGTACATTTAATTATTTGATTGTATATGTTACTTGCCGTATTTTCTTCTGGAAGTGGATTCATTTCAGAAACTTCTACTTCTCTATTTTTAAAATAATTTTCCAAAAATGCAAGTGCTTCATCTTCACTTTTAAAAATACCCGATATATAATCTTCTCCATTTCCACCATTTAATTCATATAATAAAGTACCATTTAAAGATAATTTGTAAGTAGGTTCAAAAAATTCGTGAATTGGCTCATATACAAATCCTATAATACTTATTACATCTCCATTATTTGTTAGGTATTTTTCATTTTCATCTGTATAACTCCATGCACTAGCTTTTACATCTTCAATAATTTTATTTAAATTTACTTTATTTACTATCATAAATTTTCTCCTTTTAATTTTTTTGATTCATTAATTTTATTTTTTCTTCTTTCTTTCTTTTGGTTATTAATATATTTGATAATTTCTAATATTGCTTAAATTTTATAATATCTTTTATTTTTTATTTTATATGTATAATCTTTTTCATCTAATTTTAAATCAAATAATAAATTATTCAATTCATATTGTGATAATCCTTAGTTTATTAATTTCTTCGTTGAAATATCTTTATTATTGTTTTCCATAATCTATAACTCCTTTTTTAAAAGTATAAAAATATATTCAAATATATTTTAAATTTAGAAGCTTATTGCTTTATCTTATTTCCTTCTCAAATTTTATATTAATACAATTCATAATCATCTTCATCTTCTAAATCCTCACTTTCCTCCCCTAAATCACTATCTTTCATATAATATTCATAATCTTCTATAAAAAAACTAAGATCCTGTATTTGTAAATCATCTTGTATTTCTTTTGGTAATTTTTTAAGTCCTTCTTTTAAATATTCTATATTAGAATCATAACCTAAAACAAGACCATAAGTTCCTTTTTTAAAGTTATCACCATTAAGTTCAAAATTATGTAACACCTCTGATTTACAAATACTAAAAACTGTACTGTATTCATCTAATAAGTCTGTATAATTTTTTAAATTTTCTTCAATTTGTTCTGGTGTTAATTTTTTGCTTTTTGAAAACATTAAACATTCTCTTGCTCCCATAATTAAATTTCCTCCTCATCATCTTGCTGTTCTAAATCTTCTATCTTTTCATTAAGGAATTTCCCTGAAAATATAATATATCTTGGATCTTCTCCTGTTTCTAAGCTAGACTCTAAAACATTTTCAGTTATTTCAAGTATTTTATTATTATCAATTTTATTAGTATTTACATTTAATTCCTTAAGATGTTTTATAATATCTTTTTCTATATTAGTAACAAAATTTTTTATATTTTTAAATTCTTCTTTATATTCCTTATATTCTTTCCTTGCAATCTTAATAGCATTTGTTTCACTACGAGAACCTAATTCTTCAAATGCTATGTCATAAATTTCGCCATCATCAGAAACTCTTTCAAAAAAACGGTCAAAGCTAACTGGCTTACCATTATCAAATATATCATTAAGTATATCTTCTCTAAAAAAACTATTATCGAATATTTTGTTCATATTTTTATATTTTAAATCTTCTATATTATTAAGGTTATACTTATTCCAAACAAGTTCCATTAATTTTTCATATTTTTCTGTATTATTTTCTTTTCTTGAATATAAATCTATAAGTTGCTTTACTAAATTATCATTAGTTATTTCGTACAATTTATTTAAAGCGGGCTTATCTCCTTTTTCCATAAATAAATTTACTACATCTGCAAAAGCCTGTTCTTTTTCTTTAGATTGTATATTTAATATTTCACCATCTACTGCTGTTAAAAGTTTTTCTAAATCATTCATATCACAAGTTGTTTCATATAATCTATTGTTTGATATTAAATAAACTACATCAGAATAAATCTCTTCTTTTTTTAACATATCAATTTCTTCCTTTGGATAATCCCAACATTCTTTATTATAAAATTCACTTTTATTTAACTTTTCAAAATTACCTTTTACAATAATCATAGTTCATTTTCCTCCTCATCTTGTGCCTCTATTATTTCTTTTTCAGCTAGCAATAGACCTGTTCTTAAATTTTTATTTTCTTTTATATCTTTTTCATTTAATCCTAAACTTATTAAAGTATCTGTAATATCGTTTGTATACCCATATTCATGATTATTTAACTCGTAAAGGAACATATTTTTTATAAATTTATCCCCTACCGTATCTTTAGTAATTTCAGTCCAAAATTCTTTAAAATGTTTTTTTGATAATTCTTTATATGTTTCTACATCAGTTTTTTTCATAAAGCCACCTGCTCCAATACCTATTATTTTATCTGTATCGTTTTCATTTAAGCCTAGTTCTTTCATTCCTTTTTTAAATTGTTCATCTGTAAAAGCAAACTTTTTTGGAATTTTTTTTAGTTCTTCTTGCCATCTTTTTTTCATTTCTTGATATGTTTCAGACATAATTTTTCCCTTCTTTCTTTATAATTCTTTAAAAAGGCAACTATCTTTAATTTTCAATAGTTGCCTTTTAGTTAATAATAATTATTTATTAATAATAATTATTTATTTAAAATCCTGTCTTTGGTAATACTTCCATTGTTGTAATAGGTTTATCAATTTTTAACTCTGATATATCTAAAGTTGTTGTAGAATCTGCTTTTACTTCAAATGTAATATCTTTAGATAATTTATATCCTTCTGGAGCTTTTGTTTCTTTTAATAAATATACTCCTGTTCTTAATCCTGTTATATTTATCTTTCCATTTTCATCTGTCGTATATTTTCCAATTACTTTATTTTCTGTTAAGTTAGTTAGTTCAAATTCTGCTCCTTGTAATGCTTTTTCTTCTTCTGAATCATGTTTATATATATCTACATTACCTTTTTCATGTTCATTAGTAATATTTACTGTCTTAACTTCTTTATCCTCTGCAAATTGAACCTCGTAAGTTTTATCACTTAAATAGTAATTGTCTGCTGTTTCAACTTCTTTTATTGTATAAATATTATCTATTGGAAGTTCTTTGCTTGTTGCTATTCCGTCTTTATCTGTTACCATTGTATCAACTAAGTTTTGGTCTTTATCGTATACTTCAAACTTAACTCCTTCAAGTTTAATATTTTGGTCATCTAAATCTGTTTTATTGATTACGATAGTTCCTTTTTGTTTTTCATCTTCTACATTTAAAATAGTAGTTTCATTGTTCTTTATTTCAAAATCAATAGTATCAGATTTATTATAAAATTCTGGAGCTTCAATTTCTCTTAATTGATATTTACCTGTTCTTAAGTTTTCTATATTAATTTCACCATTTTCATTTGTTGTAACTGTATTTATAACCTTATCAAATTCATAAGAATAGATTTCAAATTTTGCATTTGGCAAAACTATGTCTTTACTATCTTTATCGACTTTTATAACTTTAAGATTACCTTTCTCGTGTTCATTTCCAATTCCTAATGTTTGTATTTCTTTATCTTCTTTAAATTTAACTTCTTGCGTTTCAGTATTTAATATATAGTTTTCGTTTGTTTCAACTTCTTTTACTGTATAAGTATTATCTATTGGAAGCTCTTTACTTATTGCCATTCCATCTTTATCTGTTACTATAGTATCAACTAAATTTTGGTCTTTATCATATATTTCAAACTTAACTCCTTCTAAAGCTAGTCCTGGATGTTCTACTATCTGATCACTCATAAAAACATGTGGAGGATAATCTTTATCAAACTTGTAAATTTGAATTTGACCTTTCTTCTTTTCATTTTGTACTGTTAATTTTAGTGTTTGATTCCAAGCAAGAACAAAAGGTATTTCTTTAGTATTTAATCTATAATTATCTAATGTTTTTACTTCTTTTAATATATATTTATCATAAGCTGGAAGTCTATGGCTTGTAGCTACTCCATTTTCATCTGTTGTCATAGTATCTATTTTAGTTCCATCTTCTTTATAGATTTCAAATGTAACGCCTTCAAGTTTAGTATCTGGATTATCTAAATCTACTTTAGTAACTTGTAATTGTCCTTTCTTTCTTTCGTTTTCAAAAGTTAAGTCTTTTATTTGTTCTTCTTCTAACTCTGTTGTTTGAGGTGTTTCATTTAGTTCATATAACATACCAGTTTCAACTTCTTTTACTGTATAAGGATTATACAGTAATGGAAGTTTTGAACTTACTGCTTCACCATTTTTATCTGTTGTTAATGTATCTACTAATTTTCCATTTTTATCATAAACATTAAATTTAACACCTTGTAATTTTATTTCATTGTTATCTAAATCAACTTTAATAATTTTTACTTGACCTTTTTTCTTCTCATTTTCTACCACTACATCAGTAGTTTTTTTATCTTTCACTTCAAAATCAACTGGTTCTGCTAATTTATAAAAGTTATTTGTTTTTGTTTCTCTTAATTGATATTTACCTGTTCTTAAGTTTTCTATATTAATTTCTCCGTTTACATCTGTTGTAACATGACTTATTACTTTATCAAATTCATAAGAGTAAACATCAAATTCTACAGCACCTAATTTTGTATCAGTGTCATCTTTATCTACTTTTGTAACTTTAGCATTTCCTTTTCTATGTTCATTACCTATATTTAATTGTTTTACTTCTCCATCTTCTGTGAATTGAACAGTATAAGTTGTTTCATTAGGATAATAATTATCTAGTGTTTTAGTTTCTTTTACAGTATATACTGTATCAATAGGTAATCTCATACTTGTAGCTTGACCATTTTCATCTGTTGTTAATGTTTGAACTTTATTTCCACTATCATCATAAATTTCAAACTGTATTCCTTGTAATTTTATATCCGGATAATCTATATCAGTTTTATTAATTTCGATAGTACCTTTCTTCTTCTCATTTTCTATAGTATATTCAGATACTGGTTTTTCCTGTTTCCAAAATACTTCTACATCTGTATCTGGAGCTAAAGTATACCATTGATTTGTTTCTTTTTCTTTAAGAGTATAAGTACCAGTCCTCATATTTGGTATTGTAATTTCGCCATTTTCATCAGTTCTAACAGTATCTATAACTTTATCAAATTCTTGTGAATATACATCAAATAGAACATGTCCCATTTGAATTTTATGATTATCTTTATCAATTTTATTTACTTTTAGAGTACCTTTTTTATGTTCATTTGTTAAGTTCATTGTTGCATTTTGATTATAAATTATGCTTTGAACTTGTTCTTGATTATTTGGAACATAATTATCATTAGTTCTTGATTCTTTTACAGTATAGTTTCCTGCATATAAATCAGAAAATGTTACTTGTCCATTATTATCTGTAGTTTTAGTTTGTAAAATTTGACCATCTTTTAATAATTGAAACTCTGTATCATTTATTGGTTGATTAGTTTCTACATCTGTTTTATTTACTGTTATGCTAGAAACATTTCCTCTAAATTGTTCATTTATATTTGTACCTGCTACCTCGTATGGATCTCCAGTTAAAGCATAATTCTGCCATTCTTCATTTGGAGTTGCACCAAATAATATAGGATTTGTCCTACATCTAGCATTTTGTATTACTACTGTACCATTTACATCAGAAGTAATACTTGTTTCTGGTATTGAAACTTTTATAGTTTGTTCTCCTGTAAAGTTATACTGCTCTACATTTGACATATTAAAGATTTTTGTACCATAAGGGAAGTTTACTCTTTCTACATCATAGCTTGCAAGTTCAAAAGGTGATGATATTCTATAATTTTGTGAATAATAATTTGTTCCACCTATATTATCTTTATATAAATTTCCTTCTTTTGCAATATCTACTCTTGCTGATTGATAAGTATCTGTACCATTTCTACCTATATTTACTAAATTTATTATAGCTTGTTTAATCGCTTCTCCTTCTGCGTCAGCTCCTCTAAAATATGTTACTGGATCAGTACCATATAACACACAATATACTGCTTGCTTTGTAGCAACAAAGGCGTCTTGTTCGTTCCAAACTCCCATTTGTTCAGGTGTTTTATATGGATAACTATTAGTAATAACCCTCCAAACTTGCTGATTATTTACAGCTTCTGTAACATTTACAGTATAAGCTGGAACTGCACCAACTCCATGTCTATCTTTATTTAAACAAAATGCTGGATATTCTTCTCCGTTTGCTGAATACACTACAAAATCAGTAATTATATAACTCCATCTACTATTATTATTATCCCAATATTGTAAATGTCTACCACATTCACCTTTATTGTATATATATGCTGAATTTACTGAAAAACTTGCATTAGAGAATGAAGGTAATATAATTTGAATTATCATAAAAAATATTAATAATAATACAGTTGTATTTTTTAGTATTTTTTTACTCATATTTTCTCTTTTTCCTCCTTTTATTTTACTTGAACTACATTATCCATATAGTCTTGATCTTCTAAATATGCTGTAATTGGATTAGTAAATCCGTTAATTACTTGGATAATTTGTTTATCATTTAGAATTTCAGTCTTATATGTTGCATTTGATAAATTTCTTTTCATTTCATTTAATCTCTTATCAATTTCTACTGCTGAATGGTCATCTAGTTTTGTTTCCCATATAATTAAGTAAATTTCTGATTCTTGTGCTTTTCCTGTTGCTGACAACATACCAAAACTTTTCATTCTTTGATTTAAAAGATAAAATTTGGTAGAGTTTGCTTCATTATCCATAAGCATTGCCTGATAGTCTTGATTTCTTTGTAAATCTACAGGTCTATTTGCAAAATACAACTTAAATGGCTTTAATTCTGTAGCCATATTTGATGTTAGAACTCTTGCATGTGCTTTTCTTTCATCTTGGCTCATGAGGTTACAATTTTTAGGATATATTCTTAATATTCCTAAAATTTTATTATCTATTGTATAAATCTTTCCATCTTGCACAGTTCTAATATTTAAAAAAGTATTTGCTGATATTTCTTCTTTTTGCTCTGATTTATTTTTATTAGAATGACCAAATAACTTGAAATTTCCCATTTTTCTCCTCCTATCTCAATAAAATTTATATTGATATTATAGAAGTAAAAAAACGTATTTTTTGATAAAAATATTGCAAAAATATTGCATTTGTTATTAAATTTTATACTTTTAAATATTTAAACAAAATTTTAAAGACGAAAAAATAAAGCCTCTAAGGACTTTAATTTTCTAAGAAGTGTTACTTCTATATAAAAATACATGTAATAAAATAACTAATGAAATATATTATTAATAAATACCATACTTTATTTATTTAGTCAAGAATTATTTTGAAATATTTTGTAGGTAAATTTTATTGTCTTTATAAGATTCCCTATAATATTTACTTGAATCAAAAGATTTAGGTACAAAAATTTTTCTTGTCTTAGCTGTAATTAGTTTTTTTACAATAAAACTGTCAAAATCTTCACTATCTAATAATTTATAGTAATATTTTGCTATATTATCTTTATGTAGTTTTCTGCATGTATTATAAATTGAAGTAGAAAATCCGTATGTTCCTTCATAATTTGTTAATTCGTTAAAATCTTTTGGAGAAATTCTAAAAAGTAATTGTATTTCTTTTGAAAGTTTTTTATAAAATGATTTATCTAGTTGATATATATATTTATTTTCCATTTTGTTACACTCCTATATAAAATTTTCTGTATTATCTAACATATATTGATAAATTGAGTCAATAATACTAGCTAAATATTCTATATCTTCAATTTCTATATCATTAAGATTTACATTATTATATTCTGCATTTATAATTTTCATCTTTTCATATAACTCTTTATCTCTTGTTTCATAAGTTATAACTATATTTATTAATGATGAATCTAGCATATCTATATTATATTTTGCTTTTATATATTTAATATTTATGTATTCTAATATTGTTGCAAATTTTAAATATGCTTCTTTATATTTCTTTTCTTCTATTAATTTATTAATTACTCTTATTTTTTCTTTTAAATATGTATTTTTTTCTAAATTTTCAATTACTTCTTTATTCATTTTTAATCTCCAATATTTTTATAACTACTTATATAATATATAATAAATTTCAAAAATAATCAATTAAAGATTTTACTAAAATTAATTTAAAACACTTTAAACATTTTAAATATATAATTTTAAAATGTTTATTTTTCAACACTTTCAGCTTTTAAATTGTTTTAAATATTTAATAAAGTCTTACTAAACAAAGTAAGACTTTTTCATATTTTAAATTTTAATAATCTTTTGTTTTTACATATTTAAATACTTTTTGACTTTTTATAAATATAATTACATTTTTAATTGTTTTTGCTATACTTCCTCCATTTTTATCTTTAATTACACAAGCAAAAGTTCCTCCAGAACATATAGCAAAAATAAGTATAGCAACAACATAATTATTACAAATTTTATAAATTAACATTGCTAATAATAATCCAACACCAGCTCCCAATGCTGTATAAATTATTTCTGGTATTCCTACGCCATCAAAAATTTCCATTCTTGTTTTTACTGCTCCTGGTATTTGAATTTTATAATTTTCATTTTCTTCCATACTTTATAATCTCCTTTTTTTATATTTATTTATCATCAGTATCTTTATATGGATTACTTTCACCATTAATTTCACCATTTGCGTCTGTTAAAACAGTAAATAATAATCCGTTCTTACTGTAATCATAATTTCCTACTATATTTTCAAAAGATTCTTTTGAGCCATCTATTTCATCAGCACTATCTACAGGAAAAATATAATATTTTGCCCTTTCTGATAAATCTCCTATATCATCACTTGATTTAAATACATAATATAATTTTTCTTTTCCAAGTCCTTTCATTGCTCCTTGACAGTCATCGTAAGATCTATATATATCTACTTTCATTTTTATTTTATGTAAAAATGAACCTTCTTTAATTGTATAGTCTACATCTGTTCTTACTAATTTCATATCATTATATCCAATTATTTGTCTTAACTGTACATCTTTTCCATCTTTTACTGTTAATGCGTCTTTACCTATTTGATAAGCATGTTGGCTAAAATCACCTATATTTGCTTCATCTGTTCCTATATATGAATTTACTACTAATCTAGTAATAGTTGTAAGAGAAAAGATTAATATAAATGCAATAATACCATTCTTAATTCTTCTTAAATAAATTTTTGCGTCAGATTCATCTCCTGTTGTAATTTTTATTACGGACATAACTATCATTCCTGCACAGGCGATTCCTGCAATCCACCCCATCACATTTACTATATTATAAATAATTGTTGTACTAGAGTCACTAAACATTTAACTTTTTCACCTACCTTTAAATGGATTCTTCATCTTCTTCATTTTCTATTTCTTGCTCATTTAACATTTTAATTATTTTGTCCTTAAATTCATCTATATAAGTATTTTTAATAAAAGACTTAAAATTTTGGTAATCACCAATATCTTCTCTATTATCAAGAAAAATTCCAAAGTCTTTTCCATCATCTAAAATTATTGTAAAATCAACTTTGTCATAAGTATGAAATTCTTCTCCATATTTTTTAGAATCTTCTTCATTCCTTTTATTTACTTCTAAAATTGCTAAATTGCTTTTACTTTCCATTTCTTTAAAATTTAAGACATCATCTTTTTTTAGTTCTCTATTTTCAGAATAATTAATTAAAAATTTTACTGGATCTTTTTTGTTTTCTATTTTATCAATGTTTTCTACAATTTTTTTGTACTTGTAAATATCTCTATATAACTCAAAAGTAGATGTTTTTTCATTTGGAAGTACTTTTAAATATTTATCCAAATACTTAGATGGTATTTTATCTAATATTTCTTCTTTGTAGTTAGTTGTTACTCTTAATCTTTGCCCTTGTTCCCATCTATTTGAAAGTCTTTTATATAAAGATTTATCTGTTTTTTCTGAAATATTATATTTATCAAGCAGATTAATCATTGTAGGTGAAGAATTGATATAGCCAACTCCTGTATTGTTTTTAGCTTCATTAAAAGCAATAGCTCCTAACACTTTATATTTTATATAATCTGTAAATTCCTCTTGGTTACTTAAAATTTTTTTATCAAAAGTAGATTCGAATTCATCAGAAAAAGTATTAATGAAATTGATAAATTCATAATTGCTTTTAAATTCTACTTTTCCCATTGCATAATCTTCTAAATTAATTCCTTTACTATCTAAGAAAAGCATATATCTCTCATTAGATACAAATTTTTTTGGATTTATAGTATTATTATTATCTCTATCATATATTTCTACCTTATTTCTTTCCTCTTCTGAAAGCCTACTTACATATAAATATGCTGTTTGAAAATCTAAAGAAGAATTTCCATATTTATTTGCAACAGGAATATATTCCTTTGTTTTTTTATTTCTAATTATCATAGCTCATCTTCCTCGCTTTCTTCATTTTTTTCTATACTTTTTTGTAATGTAAACATACTATCATTATTAAAATAAACAGTTTCTTCGTATTCTCCAGTATCTATTAAATTTTGTTTCCATTGCTCAAATGGTATTTTTTTCTTTAAGTCATCTAAATCTTCATTTAGCTCTAAATCTATTTTTAAATCTTCTTCCCAAGTCTTTCGCAATTCTTCATTTGTAAAGATTAAATTAGAAGGTTTATAAATAAGTCCTTTCTCTACATCAATTACATTAAATATTTCATCATTTATTTTATCTTTATCTTCTTGCTTCATAATTCCATTTTGATTTACTATATGAATCATTTGAGCCTTCATTGCTTCTAAACTTCCCAAATCTTCGAAATGATATGTACTATAACCTAATTCAAACATTATATTTGCTAATCTTTTAGAGTATATATTTCCTACATCTTCTAAGGTAATATTAATATCACCTTTATCGCTATATTTTTTTATCCAATTTCTAGTTTCAGCTAAATTATCTTTATACATATTTATATATGTTTTAAAATTAGAAGCTTCTTCTAATTCTATTAAATTAAATAAGATTACATTTTTTATTTCTGGTGTAATATATTTATTTTCTTCTGTTATTTCCCATTTATAAGAGGGATTTTTCATATCATAATCTTGTTTTTCAGCTGTAATTATAATAGGCTTATTGTTTATATTTATTTTTAAATTATAAACAGCTGTATCATTGTAGCCACCAACTAAAGTTTTTTCTAACAACTTTACAATATCCTTCATATTATCTTCTCCTTAATAAAATTCGCTAAAAAATTGAATCTAAGCTATTTTAAATTTAAAATAGTATAATTTTATAGCTCATTTTCTTCTGATTCTTCATTGTCATTATTTTTATTTGTGCTTAAATTTTTTTCATTATTTTTTAGAAAAATTTCGCCAAAGTTTGGAAGATGTTTTATGTTGTTATATGCAATTTCCATATTTGTATTTTCTATTTTTTCTTCTTCTTTTAGGTTTAAATTTTTTCTATAAAACTTAATATTATTTTGTAAATTTTTAATATATCTCTTACAACTTTTAATTACTTTTTCTTTTTTAACAGTATCTTTTAAATTAATCATTAAACTATTCATTACGTTATATAAGCATTTTTTATCATAAATGCAAGATACGGCATAAATGCCATAATCTTGCTGATGCCTAAGTATTTCATCAAGAACGTTTGGAACATTCATGCCTCTTGCGTTCATCTGGTCAAACTCAGGGTGTACGTAATCATACCAAAATTTTTCAAATAAGCCATTTTGAACAGCCCATGTTCGTTCTGCTTTTATATTAAAGTCATGTTTTAACTTTAATATACGAAAAATATCAATTTGCTTTTTTAATGTTACTATTTTTCCATTTTTATCTATCACATTTAATTCAAATTTTTTATTATTATCAAAAAACTTCTTATCTAATACGATATTGGACATTTTTTCCTCCTAAAATTTAATTAATGTTTCTTCATCATACTACCAACAACTGACAAATTATGAACAATCTTTCCTGCTTTTCCTTCTGTTCCACCGTAAGTTGTTAAGAACTGTGCTAATAATCCTGGTGTTTTCATAGCAAGTGATGAAGTTGCTAATGCTAATATTCCATTTCCATTTACAAGTAATACAATTGCTAGTCTTAGTAATGTAAGTTGCACTATTACAGTAAAAGATACTTTTACAAATTGTTGAATATATCCTTTAAATACCCCTCTATCTGCATTAAGAAGTCCTATACATGCAAAAGGAATACCAAATCTTAATATTAATATTTCAATACCTCTACTTAGGTTTTGAAAATAAATTAGCACAAATTGGAAAGCAACTATCGCATATATAAATAATCCAATTGTATTAACTAAAGCTATGCTTACTGTAAAGTTTCCTAAAGTAGCTGATAAATCGGAGCTAGAGCCAAAAGCAGAAGTTGTAATTGAGGTATAAAAACTAAATAAAATATTAACAAATGTTTCATACAAAAAGCCAAAACTTATCATTATTATTAATGCTTCCACAAATCCAACAACTACCTGAAAAGGAGAATTGTCTGGATCTCCATTAGTCCATGCAAAATATGTTTCAATCATCTTCTTAACAAAAAGCATTATAAGTATTGCAATTGCAAAAATATATATTGCGTGATATAGATTATTAATATTAAATACACCTGTATTTACTAAATCATAAAAGTTTGTTTCAACTGCAAATGCGTCATAGAAAAAATTATTAAGCAAAGAAACAACAAAACCTAAACATTCTCTAATAATTAGTCCTAATACTGTTGAAATTAATAATCCAACTAAGAAACCTATAGCCATTTGTTTCTTCCTCCATCTTTTTTAAATTTTTTATTTAATAAACATTGTATCAATTAGTTCTATTCCACCTTCTTCTTCCTCATCTTCTTCTGATTCGGAAGATTTAGTTGTTTCTTCTAGTACTGTAGTTTTTTTATTTTCTTCTTCTTTTTGTTTTATTTTAGAAACAGATGATACACCTTTATCTAATAATCTGCCAAAACTTGAGCTAACTTCTTTTCTTAAATCTTTATTTTCACGTATTTTTACGTAAGTATCAGATGATTTCAATAAATCTTCTAATTTGTCTATACTAACTACTTTTCCTACTTTATTTTGCATATTTTTAAATGATTGATTTACATCTTTAAAGTTTTCATCTTTTATTGCTTTTTCTACTCTGTCTGTAAATTCATTTTTTATATGTCTTTCTTGCAATAAATCATAGACAAGCATTATCATAAGACCAGGTATACCAGCTGTAAATCCAGCAACCGCATATCTTTTTAGTTCGGCAAACATACTTTTAGAATCTTCAAACCCTATTTTTAATTCTTTTGATAAATCTCCTACTAATTCATCTTCTTTTTCTTTAAATAATTTTTCTTGTTCTTTTTGAAGTTCTTCAAGTTCTGGTGTTTTTTCTATTTTTTTACCTTTAGCAATATTTGTAATATCATCATCATTTATTTTATCTTGTATTTCTTTTGGTAATCTTAAATAAGCTTCCTTTAAAAAATTTATCCTATCTTTTTCTGTATCATTTATATAAGTTTGTAATTTATCATCAAAATTCATGTTTTCTTCCTCCTTAAACAAAATATTTTGATATTAAATTAATTATTGTAACTGCTAATACACCAACAACTATACAAATTAAAACTCTTATAATAGATTTTTTATATCTCATTGCGTCTTGTTCTTCTCCTGTTTGTATTCTTATAACATAATAAACAATAAAGCATGCACCAACAACAGGTAATATCCATTGTAACGTTCCTGTTACATCTTTTACTAAGTTAAACATTCCTTGACCAATTTTAGAATCTCTGATTGCTCCTCCACCACCAGCTTCTTCTACTACATCTGCAAAAACTGTATTTTGCATAGCAATTAGTCCTAATGTTACTAAACTTGAAATTTTGTTAAATTTTTTTAAAAACGTTGTTTTCTTTTTCACTTCTTATTCCCTCCCATTTCATTTTTTATTTTTATAAAAAAATTATAGAGGGAAATTTTTCTTATTTTTGTTAAAAAAATTGCAAATATATTGCATTTAATATTAAAATTTATACCTTTAAATATTTAAAATAAATTTTAAAGGTATAAAAATAAAGCCCTTAAAGTTAAGAGCCTTATTTAATTTAATTAAAATTACTATTAATTAATTGCTTTTTCCAATTTAATTCTTTTTCTCTTCTTTTGTTTTCTTCTTCTTTTTCCTTTTCTTTTTTCATTTTTTTATCAATATCCCATAAAAGAGCTTGTGATACACTTCTTTCTGGTCTTTCATCTTCTCTAATTTGTCTAATTTTTGTATTCCATGCTGGATCTCCTAAACCTAATACCTTATTAAAATACCATTTTGATAAATCTGGAGCATAGGTCATACAAGGATTTATTCCAGAAATCATTGTAAGTAAATATGGTCTTTGTATTCTTAAAACTTCATCTGGAGTAAGTAGTTCTCTTTTACTTAAATTATGTGATTTAGATTCATTTACTGCTCCACCAGAGCTAGAATTACTTTCACTCCAAGTAGAAGTTGTATAAGTTCCTAATTTTTCACTAATTTTCTTTGCCGTATCTGCATTTGAAGTTTTAAGATATGTCCAAACATGACAGTTATCTAAGATATTTGGTGCTACTTTATCTCCGTACTTATCGTTTAACTGTGAAAATGATTGTAGGAATAAATTAAAACGTATTCCTCTACCACCACCAACAGTTAAAAAGCCACCAAAGTTATTTATTGCACTAAAGTTACCAAACTCATCTAGGATAAAATTTACTCTATTATTTAACCTTCCACCTTGTGCGTCAGCAACCTCACATAATTTTGTATAACATTGATTAACAAATAATGAACATAGTCCATAAAATGTTGTTTTTTCATCTGGTAAAATCATATACAATGCTGTTTTTTGAGTATTAAAAGAAGTTACATCTATATCGGACTTTGCAAGCATATCAGCAATATATGGGTCTGTAAATATTGAAAGTGTTGCTAAAGCTGATGTAAAGAATGAGCCTCTTGTTTTTGATGGTGCAATTTTTGCACTTTGGAATTGAGTTACGGCTGGGTGGTCTTGTTGTAATTTATCTAAGAATGTATCTATTAGCATTGTTTTATCGGATTGCTCAACACACATTCTTGCAATAAATTCATATACATTTCTTAAATTTTGAAGTTCTGGGTGTGGCTCTAATTCTAATAAATTTTTCCAATTTGATACTATTTCTAAAATTTCATCAGAATTATCTTCATTTAGTTCTTTAAATTTTTCTTGTAAATCTTCATAATTTTCATTAATAGATTTATTTAATTCATTATTGAAATCTTTAGCTGTAAGTAGAAAATCTAAACTTTCAGAATTAGTATTATTTTCAATAATATAATTTAATATTTTTTCTTTTGCTTTTTTAAAATATTCGTTTTTTAAATTCTTTCTTTCTTCTTTAGATAATCTATAATAATCTTTTTTATAATCTTCATATTTTCTTTTTCTATATTCTTCAATAGTATCAGCTTCTAGTTCTTCTCCATATTCATTTAATTTTTTTGCTTTTGGAGAATTTAAATATTTTTGGTAATCTTCACAAATTTTTTCTTTAAATAAAGTCCAAATTTTTTGGTCATTTACCCTATCAGAATTTTCCATTACAACTGCCATAATTCCACATTTTTCAACAGCTTGCTCTCCATTGTACCAAATAGCTTCTTGATTACCTTTTTCACCGACTAAGGACTTTACAATATCAGAACAATAAGAAACTGCTTTTGGAATATCGTTTTTATCAATCATATCAATAACAGGTTGTAAGAAATTATATTTTGAACTTTTAAGTGGATTCTTAAAGTCTAATGTTACAACATTATATCCTAGTTCTCTTAGCATACCAGAGGTATATTCAAATAATTCTCCTTTTGGATCACTTAAAATCATACTTTCACCAGCTAAGCCTGTATTTGCTATTGTTTCTAAAACTAAATTTCTTGTTTTACCTGAACGTGTTGCACCAACTGTAAGAGAGTGCATATCATCTCCAATAAAGTAAATATCTTCTACTTTTCTAGTTTTTATAAACGGAAATTGTTTTACAAAATTTATAACAGTTCTATCTTTCTTACCTACAACAAGTCCACCTTTTTTAAATATTTTAGTTTCAAAATTGGGCTTTTTAGGTTCTAAATTTTCGGAAGAAAGTTTTGGAACAGGCTTTCCCTCATCAATTTCTTTCATTAATTTTTCTTCATCTTTTCTTTGAGTTTCAGACATTTTCATAAGTTTATGAATTGTAGGATTTTCTGGATCAAAGGTATTCTTATACAATTCTTTTTGATTATCTATCTGTTTTTTATTAAGCCACCAAGATGAACCAAATTGTGTTTGATTTTCTACTGGATATGGTATTTTTATATCTGGTGTTACTTCATATAATTTAGATTTATAATCATTTAGTTTAAATAGCTTAAATGCCGTAGATAAGATTAAAATCATAAATGCAAGTAAGATAATTATAAACATTTGGATACCATCTTGATTTCCAAATATCGTTTTGAACATATTGCCAATGTTAAAATTCAATAAGTTTAATGGTGTTCTCAAAAAAATTTCCATCAAGCAATATGCAATTATTACTGATAAAACAGAAGCAAGTATAGTAGAAATAATAATCATTGTAAGTTTAGTTCTAAATTTTTTGTTTCCCATTTTCTCTTTTCCTCCTTGTTATTTATGGTAAAACAAAAAATAAGTACTTTTTTACAAAAAAATTGCAAAAATATTGTATTGTTTTATACAATTAAACTTGTTTTAAATATTTAAAGTGGATTTTAAAATATTTTAACATTTTATACATCTATGGATAAAAGTGTTTATTTTATTAATGTATAATTAATGTATAAATTAATTGGAAGGAGGTATTATTATATGTTAATAAAACTTAATGTTATTGGTAAACAAGTAAAAAAAATGAGAACTGAATCTAATTTAACTTTAGAAGATTTGTCAAAAAAATTAAAAGATTTAGATATTGAACTTTCTCCTATGCAAATTAATTCAATAGAAAAATATAGAAGAAAAGTTAAAGATTATGAATGGTTTGGAATTGCTAAAGTTTTCGGCTTAAATAAACCTTTTGATTTGTTAGATTCTCTTGCACAAGAATATAATTCAAAACCAAAAAAAGAAGATGAAATTTAGATCATCTTTTTTTCTATTTTTAATATTCATATAATGTTCACCTCATATATATAAAGGGATTCTTGGCTAAAGAATCCCTTAAAAAATTTATTAATCAATTATAATAGATTTACTATTATTTTATGCAATTTCTTTAAAATTAGTCATTAAAATTGTTTTAAATATTTAATGCAATTTTAAAGTTCATCTTCTTCTGATTCTTCATCAAAGTTTTCTTCTACATTAAAAAGTTCATCTGTCTTTAATATTATACCTGTTTTTATTTTATTAATATCATCACTAGAATTTAAAACGTTAGTATATTCTGATAAGATATTTGAATCTTTTATGTATTGTAGATATAAAGATATATCTTCTTTATTAATTGCATTATTAATAATGTTTTTAAATTCATCTATAAATGTAAGTTTTTTATTGTTAAATATATCCTCTATTTCAAGTTGTTTTAAAATTTCATCTTTCATAACCTCTTTCAATTTTAATATATCTGGAAACACCATACTTTTAATACCTTTGTTTACTAAAGATAATACTATATTTGCTTTTAGGTTTATTTCTTTTTTTGTTTTATCATCTATTGAAACTAGAGTGTTTTTTCTAATAAAAGTATCAATAATATATTTATCTATAACAGGGAACATATTTTGTATTAAAAATACATTTTCTTTTCCAGAAATCTTGCCAAAAACTATAGTATCAACCTTTGGCTTTTTTATTCCTTTATTCTTTTGTTTTTGTATTTTATGATTATATATCTTTTTATATTTTTCAACTTTACTAGAAATAGGAACAAACCAAAAAATTCTATTATTATTACTATCTTTGAAACAATAATAAGCTGGTCTTTTTGTTCCGTTTTCTTTGTTTTGTAGTAATTCATTATCTTGCACCCTATCAAAATATAAATCTGAAATGAAATAGAAATATCCTTGCTGTATATTCATTATTTCCTCCTAAATTAATTAAGGAGATTCTGGTCTAAAAGAATCTCCAAAAAACTATTTATTCACTAGCCCATTTATTAGTCGCAAGCATAGGTTGCGACATACCATTTATTCACTAGCCCATTTATTAGTCGTAAGCATAGGTTACGACAGACCATTTATTACTATATTTAATATAGCATAAATCTATCAAAAAATCAATAGATTTACTATTATTTTATGCAATTTCTTTAAAATTAGTCATTAAAATTGTTTTAAATATTTAAAAGTTATTTTCATCTTCTTCCTCATTATCTTTAGAATTATTTTGTTGCAAGTCAAAAAAGTAATTAAGTTTTGCATTAGCAACATTTTCACTATAAAGAGTTTCTTTTTCTATTAGTTTTTCTTCTTTGTTTAAAGGATCTGTTAAATATTTAAAAATATATTTAGCTTCAACGTTATTTAAATTTACTACTTTTTTACTATTTAAATCACAGAAGAATCCATCTACTTTATTTAAAGAATCTCCAATAAAAGTTGCCTTTAAAAAATATTCTTGTAATTTATTTATTAATGCAATTTGGTAAATTTGGAAAGTTTTTGTTTCTTGTAAAATGTTTATATTATTTAATTGTTCTTTCAACTCTTCTTTTAATTCCAAACTTAAATTATGTTTTTTAAAGAAATTATCAATAACAAAATCTTCTTTATTTTTTAAAGAATTTACAAAAGATTTAGCAACAATCATATCCTCTTTAGCACTATTCATATAAAATCCTTCTTATTTTTACATTTGGAGTTGGTCTATGTAATTCATTAAACTTCTCATTTTTAATTTGCCTTCATCTGTTACTAAACCTGTAGAAATTTGTTTTGCTTCTTCATAATCTCTTATATCTTTAATTGCATTCGTATAAGTTTCTTGTACTTCTGAACTTGATGGATCTCCATTTCTTAATGTATTAAATAAATTAGTAAAGTAATTTAAAAGTTCGCCTTTTTGCATTTTGGCAAGCTTTGAATCACTTTTTTTGTTTTCTTCTTTTTCAAATAATAAGCTTACTAAATCCTCTTCACTATTACTTGTTTTATCTTTTTCAATTTCTATATTTTCATTTTCCTGTGCTTTTTTCTTTCTTCTTGCTTTTCTAGGTTTCTCTTCTTTTATTGTTTCTTCTTTTTGTTGTTCTTTAATAGTTTGTAGTTCACTAATTTCAGTTAATAAATTTTGAATTTGTTCTTCTTGTTTTTTTATGACTTCATCTTTTTCATTTAATCGCTCTTCGAAATTTTTATATTTTGCCTGATAGTTCAAATTATTATCTTTAATCCTAGAAAATAAGTTATCCCTTTCATTTTTTATATATTTATATATATAGTTTATTTTATCCGTATTTGTACCATCATTATTAAAATTATCTTCATTTACACTTTTTTCATACTCTTCTTCATCTTCATCATAAAATTCATTTAATTCTTTTCTTTGATTTATAACCTTTATTATTAGAATTATATTTAACAATACTGATATAACTAATAAAACACTAACCATTTATATTTACTCCTCTCTTCATATTTATAACGTTTAAAAAGAATTTATTATCTAATTTTTCTTTTAAGAATTGCGTTATTCTTACACCTTTAATAATAAACTCTGTAGAAGTGCAAAATTTATCTACATTAATTTTTTCATATTTATCATTTAAATTATTAAAGTAATATATTGTATCTTCTATTTTTCCTACATATAAACGTTCTTTCTTATCTTGGTAATATACATCACCTTTGCCATTAACTACAATTTTTTCTGGATTTACATTAAAAAATTTATTATCTACGCAAATACATAAATCTTTCCATAAATATTTATAACTAAATGTATCTAGTAAATTAATCTCATTTTTAGAAGAAATATACTCTTTTCCTTCTAGTTCTTCTTTTTCTTCTTCTGTATATTTAAAATTTTCTATAATTTTTTGAAATATCTCTTTTGCTTTTTCTTTTAAATTCATTCTTTTACTTCATCTCCCACAACACATAATCTAAGATTTTCTTTATTTTTAACGCATGTAATTAAAGTTATTTTATTTTCAGGTGTATTTTCGATTACATATACATCTTTATCTTTAATTGTCTTTACTTCTGATACTTTATATTTTTTAGTTTGGTATTTAGTTTGATATGTAATTTCATCACCTTGTTTTACTTTATCTAAGTTTTCAAAATAATTTTTCTCATATCCTCTATTATGACCAGCAATAGCAACATTTCCTTCAAGATAGGCAGAATCTGTAAAATGCCCTAGATAATTATTTAATGTTTCCATATCTGTACCTTCTTTAACCGGAGCATTTGTAAGTGAAATAGATGGAATTGTTAAATAAGCAATTACTCCTTGTTCTTTTTGGTCTTGATTATCATCTGCTGTATTAGTTATACTCATTGTATTTGTATCAATAATAGATTCATTTTCATCATTATTATTAAAGTAATTTACTAGTAAAACAATAACTAAAGTGATTATTATTACTGCAAATAAAGAACATAATGAAATAATAATCTTTTTCTTTTTAGACATTTTCTTTTTTTCTTTTTGCTTGTTTTTATCATTCTTTTTTGTATCTTTTATTTTTTGTTCATTATTGTCATCAACTTTTTCATTTAGTTTTTTCTCTTTTTTAAACACTATAAAATCCCTCCTTTTTCTTTTTATTTTATAAAAAAATTATAGAGGGAAATTTCGCTTATTTTTGTTAAAAATATTTCAAAAATATTGCATTTTTTATTTAAAAATATGTATATTATTCAAAAAGATTTCTCTTGTATTTTCATTAATTAGTACTGTTATACCAACAGTTACAAGAATACCAATTAAAATAAAGAAGATTATTTTTATTAAAGTTTTAATAAATGTAATAACAAATTTTAAAATCTTTTCAAGTTTTGATTGCTTATTAATAATTATTTTTTCATTATTATTTAAGTTTAAATTTTTCTTTACAGCTTCAACTTCTTTTTTTATTCTTATTTTCTCCGCTAAACTTTGTTTTTCTTTCATTTCTTATCACCCTTTTTTCCAAATAAATTAAATTTAAATTTTTTCTTTTTTTCCTTTATTTCTGCATTTTGCAAGTAAGGTGTAAATAATTTTTCAAATATATTTGTATTATTATTTAGCTTAAATGGATTAGGAGTATTATCAATAAAATACGTTTTATTACTCCATTCTTCTCCAATGCTATCTTTAAAATTTTGTCTTTCTTCTAGCTCTGTAAAATTAATTAACAGAAATGTATTTACATCTTGATTTAATACCATCAAGGCATTTATCAAATTGTCAGTTTCCCATGCTTTAGAGCCAGAGATTAAAAATTTTAAATCTGATTTAACAAAAGAGTTTTTATCAGCATTTTCCATTTCATTGAAATTACCATAATCATAAACATAAAAATCATATTGTGTTGCTTGTATTCTTGCTAAAATCTCCGAATTTGGCTTTTGGTAGTAATTTATTTTGTTTAGTGTTATCTTTCCTTCTTCTTTATCTATAGTTGCCTCTTTATAATTTTGCAAACTTATAATTGAATTATGATTATTATTTTCTATATAGCAAGCTGTTGTATTTGGTATTTGATTCAACCAATTTACTAAATTTATTGCTACAGTAGTTGCTCCTAAATGTTTTTCAGAGCTTGCAATTCCAATAGAAATATTTGTTTTTACTTTAATAAAGTTGTTCTTCACTACTTTTGTATTTTTATTAATATTAATTGTAGCTTCATCAACCCTAAAAGCCATTGTGTCAGAATATGACATACCTCCTGTAACAGCTTTTTTTAGCAAACTTTTTGCTAAATTGTCATCTTGTGGTGTAATACAATCATATATTCCAAGTTTAATAATATCTGAAATTAAAATATTTCCTTTTTTTACGCCTTGATCTACAATAATGATTTTACAAGTTTCTTTTTGTAGAAGTAATTTAATCATACTTAATATTTCTTCATCTTTAGAAGAACCTTTAAATGCTTTTAAAACAATTATAAAATAATCTGTACCGTTTAAGTTTTGTAATGTACCAGAAAAGAAATTAGTAACATTGTAGTTATTAATAAATCTTTCTGTAAGAATAATCTTTTTTTCATTCATTACTTCTTCAATCCAATCTTCTTGTTCGGAAGATACATAAATATATTTTTCACGTTTTTCAACAATTGCTTGACCATGTTCATCACGTTCAATCATTTTTTATTTCTCCTTTCATAATTTTACCTATCAAATCCCCAATCAAAGCCACTTGAATTACGCATTTTTTTAATCCATTCTCTTTGGGCTTCTTTTGACATGTTTTTAAAACTTTCTTTAAGTCTTGTATTTCTTGCTTGATTTACTTTGTTTTCTTCATCTAACGTAGAAAATACTGATTTAATTAAATCTGTTGTTTCCTTTCTTTTTTTATAATCAATTTGATTTTGTTTCCATTTTATTTCATTTTCTGCTTTTTTATTTTCAAATTCTTCTTGTCTTTTTTTCCAATTTTCATCTTTTGCTTCAATTTTAGTATTTTTAATAAATTGTAAAATTTGATTTCCTATTTTAGAATACATAGTATCTTTTGCCTTTTGTTTTACTCTTTCATAATCTGTTGAATTTTCTATATCTGCTAAATATTTACTTGCTTCTATTTCAGAATTAATATAATCGTAAAACATTTCTTTACACTCCAAAGATGTATTTAAAAGTAACTTTGTAATATCATCTATTGCTTGCTTTACTTCTGGTGTTTGATACTGATATTTAAATCCTTTTTCAAAGTTATTGGTAATATTTTTCAAGTTTTGAAGTTCAGATGATATTATTTCAAAATTATCTTCTTTGAATTTATAATCTAAAATTCTATCTGGTATTTCTTCTGGCATAACTTCCTTCAATAAATTATCTATTTTTAAATCTTCTTCTGTTTTATCTTTTATTATTTTTTCAAGTTCATAACTACTTTTTGCAATTCCTATTTCTTTAAAATCTTTTAAAAATGAAGCTGTATCTGATAAACTATTTTCTTTATATAAAATTCCTTTTTTACCATTATTTTTAAATTCAAGTTTATCCTTATACCATTTTTTTATATTATTAAATTTTTTACTTTCATACCATTTTCTAACCTTTTTAATTTCTGTAAAATTATTTGGATTTTCTTTATCATATAAATAAATTTTTTGTCCTATTTTTAAATTATTAGTAATATCTTGTATTAGCTTTTCTTCTTTAGATGTATCTACTATATTTAATTCAAGATTTTTTAAATTTAAAGAATCTTTTAAATTTCTTTTATACCTTTCTAATTCATCTTTTGCTAAAACAGATATTTCTTTTTTTGAAACATTTTTTATGTTATATAATTCTTGTAACTTATTAGAAAATACTTCTTTAGCAAATTCTTTCCTAATATTTTTATAATTTATAAATGGCTTTTTAGTGGTATTCTCATAATCTTTATTGTTCCAAAAATCAATATGAACATGAGGGTGTCCTTCTTTTGCATGAAAGCATGCAACATACTCAAAATTTTCTAAAGGAATTTCTGGTTTGACAGATTTTCTTATTTCTTCTATCTTATGTTCAACAAGTTCTTTCCATTTTTCTCTAGTATTATATTGTTGCTCTAATGCGTCATCACCCTCTAAACTAATAACCGTTTTAAATACATCACCATCATTTTTGGTAATTTCTCCTGCTCTTTTTCTAATATCACTTAAAGATATTTTTTCAACATCAAGAGGAATACCTTTTTTATCATATATAGTTCCAAATAACGCATGTTCACCATATTCGTTTTTAACGGCTTCTGCTTTTGTAGCAATGTAATCAATGTGACATCTATCAATATGAGCTTGTAATCTATTGTTTTTTGCTTGATTAGTTCTTTTACTATATATTTCTTGTTTATTAATCCATTTAAATACAACTGGAGCATTATTCATTAGCAACACTTCTTTCTAATTTTTCACCATTTTCATTTATAACTTTTAACTTGTCTTGTGCAATATATGTATCTAAACATATCTCACAATAGTTTTTATTATTTCTCTTATCATGATAATAAATATTTAATGGATCTATTTTATCACCGCAAAAACTACAAAAAATCATTTTTAGTTTTCTCCTTTATCTAAATTTGCTAATTTTTCAAAATCTGTTTTTATATCATAATTTTTAATAGCTTTATAACCTATTGCGTTTGCTTCTTTAATTGCATTTCTCATAAATTCTTTATCATCATCTGAATTAAATAGAACTGACAAAATTTTTGCTTGTAAGTAAGAGTTAGATAAATTATTTTTTAATCCTTTAACTTCTAATGCAATCTGTCGTTCAAATTTACCATTTAATTCTTGTCTTATTACATTTCTTAAAATCTCTGTAATCATAGTAATATTGTCTTTGTTAGCTTGCACATTAAAAAAGTCTTTTAATATATCATTCATCATCTCGGAAAAAGAAGTATATTGTTTTTCAGATTGATAATTTAATAATGTTTTATCTAGCTTATCTGAAATATAGAAAGTTTTCTGTTTTGCTTTGGCTTTTTTATATTTTGTTACTTTTTGCTCATTTTTCTCTTCCATAACATTTTCGCCTCCCAATTCTTAATATATAGTAGTTAAACGCAGGATAAACGCACCGTGCCGTTGCGTTAAACAGCTAGAGGGACAAGCCCTCTACTATAATGTATAAGTTTTAAAAACACCGTGTTTTTAATGCTTAAAATGTTTATAAGGGAACATTTTGTATCAGGTTATTTTTTTAATAAATTTAAAAATTTTTCTAATTCTTCATCAGTTTTGAACTTAAAAGATACAGTCTTTGATTTAGGTTTTGCTTGAATTTTTAAATTTTCACCAAAAATATTTTGGCATTTTTGTTCTATTTCTGCATATATTGGTGGCAATTTTTCATTATCTTCTTCTTTTTTTACTTCTTCTTCTACTTTTGTAGAAGATACATCTTTTTCTATTAGTTCTAAGGCTTTTTGATATTGCTTTTCTGGGTCTTTTATTGATAATAGTGTTTTACAATGTTTATAGGTAAGCTTTTTTTCTTTAAGTAAATCTAAAACTCTACTATCTAAATCCAAAATTCTTAAAATATTCGTTACTGTACTTCTTGCTTTTCCTAACTTTTCAGCTAATTCTTCTTGAGTTAATTCGTATTTACTCATAACATTATTTAATGCAATAGCTTTTTCTATTGGATTTAAGTCTTTTCTTTGAAAGTTTTCTATTAAAGATATAAAATCTAAATCTTCTTCTTCATTATTTATAACTTGACATTTTATTTTATCTAAATTTAAGGATTTACAAGCCCTCCATCTTCTTTCTCCAGCAATTATCATATAGTGATTTTCTTCTTTTTTTGTTACAATAATAGGGCTAAGTAATCCATAACGTTTGATAGAATTTGCTAATTCATTTATTTCAGATTCATTAAATTCTTTTCTTGCTTGCTCTTCATTTGGATATATACTATTAATATCAATTTCTTCAATATTATTATCATTTTTTTCTTCTAAATGTTTACCCATAAACATTTCAATATTATCATTTTCTTCTTCAATATCATCTTCTTTATCTGTTTCAATTTCAGAAAATGTTTCATCTTTATCATTTTTTGACTCTAATACATTTTCATCTGAAATATCTGTTTTTTGTTTTCCTTCTTTACTTCTTCCTTCAAATAGTTTGTCAATATCTTCAACAAACAAAACTCTTGAATCTACCTTTTTTAAAACTTCTTCATAACTTAATCCTTCATCAACTAATTTTTTTGCTTCATTTAATGCAACATCTAATCTTTGAGGACTATTTCTCATTATTGGGATAAAAGCTCCTTTTGGATTATTTTTTATTGGTGTTCCTTTAATAATATTTTCCATACCAATCATTCCTCCTTAATTTTCTATTTATAAAAAAATTATAAAAGGAAAATTTTCTTATTTTTGGTAAAAATATTGCAAAAATATTGCATTTCATTTTTTAAATATTTATTTTTTATTCTTATGGAAATTTTTTAAAGAAAAAACAAAAACGGCTTTTGAAAATCAATTCTAAGCCATTTTTACAAAACAAATAACAAATTATATTTCTAAAACATTACTTTTAAAATATGCTTGATTTTATTTGAATAATAATGTTTACCTATAAACATTATTAAATTTTTAGAAACAAAAGTATAAAAAAAGACAAAAATAACTTTTGTCCTCAAATTTCTATTTTATTCTTTTTAAATTAATTTTTCTACCATTTTTATATTTTGTGGTAGCAATTATTTTTTCAAATTCTTTTAACTCTTCTTTAGTTAGTTTATTTTTTAGCAATATTAAATATTTTATTATAGCATTTCTAATGTTTGAAGCTGAACATTTATATTCTCTTGCAATTTCTGTATAAGATTTTGCTGTGCAATTACCTGGCATTATATTATAATAATACATAAATTTTTCTTTTTGATTTTCTATTCCACCTTCTAAATCTTTTATAAAATAATGTAATCGTAATTTACTTTCTTCTGAAACTTTTCTATCTCTAAATAGATGAAGAAATTTTAAAAATAAATTTGAGTTTTCTATTTTTAATAAATCTTTTACTTCAATCATAATTACTAATCCTTTCTTGCTAAATAAATTCCAAATGCAATAAGTCCAATTAAATTTATTATTAATAATACAGTTAAAATATTATTTTTAATGTTTATAGGTAAACTTTCAAAATATATCATAAAATCTAAAACAGACTGCGTTATCATTTCTACATTCCTCCTTTCGTTGTTTTATAAGTATAACACAAATTTTTCAAAAAATCCAGTTTACTGGAATTGTAAACTTTTTCATTTTGCTAAAATTAATTTATCTAATATTTATGGTAAAAAGAGGTGAAAATAAATTGGAAATATCAGAAGCCATAGTTAAAAAAATTAATAAAATAAAACAAGAACGTAATTTAAAGAATTATGATTTATTTGAGCTATCTGGTGTTCCTACTTCAACTATTTCTGCATTTTTACTTAGAGAAACTAAAACTATTAGAATTGAAAATTTATTATATATATGTGAAGGTCTTAATATTACTCTTGCTGAATTTTTTTCAGATCCAATTTTTAAAGATGTAGAAGCTAGGGACTGGAAGAAGAAAAAAGAAGGTTTTTAAATATCTTAAAAATCTTCTTTTACTTTAGTTAAAATTTAAATTCAATTTTATTTTGATTTAGAGAAAGTTTACATGTAAACGTTTTTCCATTTTTAGATACAAATCCATCTAATTTTTTTGTTTCTCCATTTTTTAATAATTCTTTTACAATTGATTGAGTAATAGTTTTTCCTGCTATTTTACCACTAATTTTAAAATCACAATTAGAACATTTATAAAAAGTTCCATATTTTCCTTTTATAGCTATAACATTTTTACCACATAAAGGACATATTCCAATTTCTTTATTAGTACTTTTATTATTAGAATTATTTACCTTTAAATTAGAAACTGCTACATTTTCTACTTTTTGATTTATTATTGTTTTAATTTCTTCTTTTGCTTCTTTTTCTACTTCATCTACAGTCGTTTTTGAATTATGTACCTCTTTTAATTTTTGTGATAATTCAACAGTTTTTTCTTTCCACAAATTAATATTTAACTTTTGAAGTATTTCTATAAAAGCTCTTCCCTTATCTGTAATTGATAATTTTCCATTTTTATCTTTTAAGATATAATAAATGTCTATTATTTTTTTAATTGTAGAAGCTCTTGTTGCTTCTGTACCAATTTCAATACCTTTTAATAATTTTTTATAATCTTCTGTATCGTCTTTCTCTTCATCTTCTGTTTCTTCTTTTTCAAAATTCTTAAATGGTTTATTGAAGAATTGTATTAACTCTGCTTCTGTAACTTTACTAGGTGGAGTTGTTACCTTTTCTTCTAAATCTAAATGTTTAGGGGTAAACATTTCTCCTTCTTCAAATTTTGGTAAATCCTTTTCACTTAAATCGTTTTCATATTTCAAATATCCCAATTGTTTTATTACTGTCCCTGTTAAATTACATTTATAATTTCCAAATTCAAAATTTATTTTAGTTACATCTAATTTACAATCTTCTTTGACAAAATTGGCTAAGAATCTATTTCTTACAATTTCATATAATTCTTTTTCTTTTCCTGATAAATTATTTAAGTCTGCTATTTTTTCTGTAGGAGTAATAGCACTATGGCTGTCAATTTTAGAATCATCAAAAATCTTCTTTGTCTTTTTTATTTCTACATCTGTAAATCCTTTATTGTTCAATGCTTTTATAATATTTTCTGCTTTGCTAATTTCGGCTTCTGTCATGTACTCTGAATTAGTACGAGGATATGTTAAATATCCTGCTTCGTATAATTTTTGAACTGTATTTAAAGTATCATCTGGACTATACTTAAATTTCTTTGACATGTAGACTTGTAATGTAGATAGAGAAAATAGTTTTTTAGGCTCTTTTTTCTTTTCTTGTTTTTCTATTTTTACTACTTTTATTTTTCCATTTTTTAAGCTTCCTAAGCTACTTTCTGCTTCTTCTTTTGTATCAAATTTTAAATCACTAAAATTCAGTTTAATATCTTTATTTTCTTTTGTAATTGTTGGTACTACAACATAGTATTTTTTAGGCTTAAAATTTTCTATTTCTAAATCTCTATCATATACATATTTAACAGCTGGAATAATTACTCTACCCGTGTTAAATGTTGTATTAGCATTAGCCATTATAGTAACGTATCTTGTTAAATTTATACCATATAGCCAGTCTATGTGGCTTCTTGCTAATCCTTCTTGATATACGTTATTAGTATTTTTTATATCTCTTGCATATTTTAATTCTTGTAAAATTGTTCTTGCTACATGGTCTTTTATCCAAATTCTTTTTACAGGTTTTTGTATATGTTTACCCTCAAACACCGAATAGACTACCTCATTTACAAGGACTTCTCCTTCTGTATCTGGATCTCCTGCATTAATTATTTCATCTACATCTTTAGATGTTATTAGTTTTTGAGCTAAATTGTATTTTTGTTTTAAATAAGCTTCTTTTTTTACTTTTAATTTCCATTTTGGTGGAAAGAATGGTAAATAATCTAAATCCCAAGCTTTTAACTTTTCATCATAATCTTCCATATCATACAATGTCATAACATGTCCTAGTAAGCTCATTACAATATACTTATTATTTTCGTAATAGCTTTCTTTTTTGTTGTAAGAACAACCTCCTATGGCTGAAACAATATCTCTAGCCATACTATTTTTTTCTGCAATAATTAAAATTTTTCCCATAAATTTTTCCTCCTTTGAATGTTCCCTTATAAACATTTTAAGCATTAAATACACGGTATATTTAAAGTTTATACATTATAGTAGAGGGCTTGCCCCTCTAGCTGTTTCCACGCACGACACGGTGCGTTTATCCTGCGTTTACTACTTAACTACAATAAAAAAATAAGTGATAATATCTTAATATGTATTTTTAAATAAATATATTTAAAATATTAAGTATGATACAACAAAATATTGTTTTGAATACAATTTTAATAATTCTCTTTATTATATTCTTCATTTTCTTCACTCTTCTGTTATTTAATTAAATAGTATCTAAATTTACTTTGATTATGGTATTATAAATAATGCAAAAGCAAAAAGAATTACAAAAAATATTACTGTTGATATAGTTGTTACATATAACCAATCCTTTGCTTTTCTTTTGGATATTACTTTAGTTTTAAATCCTTTGTTTAATATACTTTTAAAATAAAAATATATTGTTGTTAAAAGTAATGTTAAAGTTACTGCTATATTAAATCTTAGAATAAATATAAATATATTATCCAATTTTTTCTCACTCCTTTTTTATACTTAACAATTTTTCAAATTCTTCTTTCCTAGATTATTCTTTTAGTTTTTTCTTGTAAAATCTCTATTTTCTCATCTTTTAAATCTACTCTAACTTGATTAATTAAAAATTTAATATCTAAAATTTTATTTTTTGCAAATACACTTTTATCTTTGTAAACATTTTCAAATTCATCATTTAATTTGTCTATCGCTTCATTTAGGTTCTTTAGATCTTTTTCTAATATTATTTGTTTCATCTCTTGTTCCTCCATTTAATTTATTTTGACATTTGATTCTAAATCTATTTGCTTTTTTACTTATATTAGATATTACAATTAAGTTTTTTTTGTAAAGTAAACTATCTAGTAAATCAAATATTGTATAAAAAATTCCAATTATTAGTTTTAATATTTTGTATGGTAAGTTTATTAAAATTTCTAAATATCTTATTAGATAATATAAGATAAAATCCTTAAATCCTAATTTTCTTATAATTTCTCTATATGTAATCTTCATTATTTTTAGTTCTTTCTATAAAATATTTTTCAAATATATTTTCGTTGTATGAATTAGTTGTATATTCATGGTATTTATGTTCAATTTGAGCATTTTTAGATTTTAATAAATTTATCTTTCCATTAAATTCTTTTTCTAAAAGATACATATTTTTAACATTTTCTTTAAATTGTTTAAAATCTTTATCATAATCTTCTATTTTTAAGTTTTCTATATCTTTTATTTTTTTATCTTTTTGTTTCTTTAAGAATTTTATATATCTTTCTTTTGTATTGTTATCAGCTATTATTTCTTGAATGACATAACTATATCCACCGTTATATTCTTTTTTAAATATGTCATCACAAAACATTCTATAATTACTAAAATAGTTATCATACCCATTATTAATAAAATTTTTATAAGTACTACAAGATGAGTTTTCTTTATTTATTATTTTTCTCTTTATACATTCGTCATATAATTTTCGTGCCTTCTCATGATTTTCTTTTGTTATTTCTATATAAAGATTAAAATACAATTCATTGTTTTCTTTGTATTTTTTTATAAAATCTTTTATTGAAGAAAACTCTTCTACTGTAGATTCAATACCTATTAAATAATCTGTTGTAACATTAAATATCATTGCTAATTGTTTTACAATTTTTATATTTGGTACTCTAATATTTAATTCATATCTTGATACTGTAGCTGGCTCAACATTTAACAACATTGATAATTGCCTTTGACTTAAATTACTTTTTTCTCTTAAATATTTAATCTTTTCTCCAATATTCATTTGATTTTTTCTCCTTATTTTCTATTTATTTCTTTTATATCATCAAGCATGCAACTTATTTCTTGTAGCACTAAATCTTTTGCATTCAATAAACTTAAATTTTCTACTTTTTTATATTCATTCGTATATTTTTTATAAAGATTTTTTAAATTCGCATTATATTTATTAATGATACCCTTATAGCTTTTATTTGTATGTATTAAAGATTTATTTTTTCTTTCAAATTCTTTAATAATACTTAAAATTGTTTGAAAATATTTCGTTCTTTTTTCCAAATCCTTTTGATAAATAGTTTTTCCGTTTAATCTTTCTTCATCTTTTGCTAATCTAAATGTATATTCAGTAAATTTTTGAAATAATCAGATTCTCCTTTTATTTACTATATTTTTTTCTTTGTCAGTCAAATAATATAGATCTGAAACTTCTTTAAATTTTGGCTTAAATAAATTAGATTCATATTTTTCTTTACTCAAAACTTCTTCTATTTCATGCTCTTCAAAACATAATGTGTAATTTCTACTACTTTCAACTTCCACATAAGTTCCAGTAATATGAATAATTTTATAACCATTAGCAAAATCACCTATTTTTAAGATATCTAACAAACTACTACTTTGTAATATCCTAAAGTCATGTTCATCTATTTTAATTTTTCTTAAATATGTATATCCTGGAAATTTCACTTTGTACCAATTATTTTTTAAAACTTTTACTACTTGTCCTATTTCTCCACTCCAACTAATCCTTATAAAATCGTTTTCTTTTAGCATTTCTTTTTATCCTCCAAGTCTATTTTTATATTATTTAATTTAATTAAATTTTTTGTTTCTTGTTTTAAATTTTCATATTCTTTTTTGCTCATACTAATTCTTTTTACTCCTAATGAAATTAATTGTTCTACTTTTTTATCTTCTTTCATTTTTCTCACCTCAATTTTTCTTTAATTTTCATCAAACTCAAATAAGAAATCTAATATTTCATATCCTATTTCTAATATAGGTTCAATTAAATCTTTTAACATTTATAATATCTCCTTTCCAATTTATTTATTGCCACACTTTTCTAATAATCCATTTAATGACATGTTCATTGCTTTCGCTAATTGATCTGCAACTTCTAAAGTTATAGAATATAGCTTACCTGTCTTTGGATTATATAATTTTTCTAAAGTATTTATATAAGATGGACTTAATGTTGTTCTTTTAGCAAAATTTCTCTGAGATAAATGATTTTCTTCTCTATATTTTTTTATAATTTCTCCTATTAACATTTTTTCACCTTCTTTAAATTTCTTGTAAATTATTACACCTACTACTATGTTTTCCTTTCCAATTGCAACCCTTCTCTTTTATATCTACTGGCTCTAAATAACATTTATGTAATCTACAATATGCAACAGCTTTATACTTATGTAATCTCTTACCATATAAAAATATTTCTAAATCTTTACTATTCCTTTTCTTTCTGCTCATTTATACTATTATCCTTTGTATTATTTTCATTTGATAAGTTTTTACATGCTTCAAGAGAGCCAATAATTGTTTTCATATTTTCTGTAACTGTATTTAATGAAATTATTTCACTATCATACACTTTGCCATCTACTTTTATTTCATCACAAATTTCTTTGATACCTACAGCTTTTTCTTTTAAAAGTAATGCAATTCCTTTAATTGCAATTTCTTTATTTTCTACCTCCATACTTATTCCTCCTTCTTTCTCTTGTTTTATTTTTACAACTTCTTTCTTCATTTCTTTTAATGCTGTTTCATACCCGTTATAGTAAGCTAAAATTAATTCTGTATTTCGACTGTCTTTAGAATGTGATTGTACATTTTTTATATTACTATTTATCTTTAGTATTTTTCTTTTTCTTTAATTTTTGTTGTTTCCAAAATGCTCTTTTTTCTGCATTTGTATATAACTTCATTTCATGTTGTGAAGTTCCTACAAGATAAGCATTTGGTTTAATCTTCATACGGTCTATATCCGTCATTTTTACATCTTGTAAAACAGCTTTTTTACGTTTATGAGTATCTTTTTTATTACTTATTCTAGTATCAACAATTACTGTTCCACCTTTTTTTAGTTTTGCAATTTTTATATTATCTTTTACCAAAAAGTTATATATTCTACCATCTTTTGAAAATTTAACTTTTGCAACAATTTGTTTATTCATTTATTTTTTCCTCCTAGTAATTTATTAAATCTTGTTTTTTAAATGATGTTAGACATTTAGTTCTAGTATCTCTATAATTAGCAAAATTAGGATATACTTTAACAAGTTTAAAATGCTTAAATTCTTTTGGATAATTGAAATTGTCAAAATTAAAGTATTTATCATCTTTTTCTTTTCCTGTACTTCTATTAAATTTTTTTCGTGTTGTATTTTTTTCAATTTTAGAAACTCGTACTAAATCATAGATTTTAATGCTAATAGAAATTCCTGTTTCATCTTTTATTTTACTTAATTTTGCAACATCTATAAGCTTATTCTTTAATCCTCTATAACTTGAATTTAGATCTTCATGTTTTTCTTTAAAAAGTCCTTGAAGTGCTTTTACATTAAGCTTCGTATTGTGTTTAATTAAATTTTGTAATAGTAAATTTTCGCCTACAGTCAATGTAATTTTCCTTGAATTTATTGCTTTTACAATATATTTTTGCAAATTATCATATATAAAACTTTCAAAATTATAGACCATAATTCTGCCTCCTTTGCTATTTATTATAGCCAGCTATTTGCATACAGTTTATTTAAATCTGATTTACTATATTTTCTTTGACTATAATTTCCATAAGTATTCTTTGAAGTACTACTTGTCCTTTGAGTATTTTTGCTAATTGGATCTTGTTTTTCTAAAGTAATATAATCCAAAATTGCTGTATTAAAGAATGTATCAGCATTTTTAATATATTGATACTCTCTATTTATTACTTCTAAATTATAGTTTTTAACAGCTTTCTCGACTTCTTCTTTAGTTAATTTCCTTAGTCTGTAATTATTAGTTTTAAGTTTTCGACCTTTAACAGTCCAAGCTATGTAAAATTCTCTAGCCTTAGCTTTTCCGACTTTTTTAGGGTAATTCTTCCAAATTTCTTCAAACTCATTAATAGCATTATCAATTTTTTCATTCTTCTCTTTTTTCTCTTCATTGTTATGAATTTCTATATTTTCATTTTCTTTAGAAGAGCTTTTTTTAGAAATTGAAGATATATATATATTATTATTTATATATTTATTATCTTTAGTATTTATTTGTTTCGGATTTTCCGTAAGTGGTTTTTCCGTATCTGGATTTTCCGTATCTGGTTCACTATCCACTTTCGGATTTTCCGTATCTGGTTCAAAATGAGTATTTTCAGTACTTTCACAAATTGGTTGTTCAAAAATAATATAATTCCAGTCTTTTATTATTCCTTTTTCTCTAATCGGTTCTCTTTTTAAATACCCATAATGTTCAAGTTCTTTAAGACCAGAAGTCACACTATCTCTACCATCTTTGGCTGTAGTAATTAATCCTTGAACAGAATAATCCCAATCGTCAGGTAAGGATAACATAAAAGATAATATTCCTTTCGCTTTAAAAGATAATCTTTTATCTCTAAAGTGATAATTACTCATTACTGTATAATTTTTTGTTTTTTCTACTCTAAAAACACCCATGCTTTTTTCCTCCGTATGCTATTAAATTTTATTTAAATTTTAATAAATACTAATTAAAATCTTAAAGGTCTTTAATTTAAAACACTCATTTTCCAGTAGTTTCATGTTTTAAAATATTTTCACATTTAAATTTGATAAACTTTAAAGAATCATTGTCTATAATAAAAATATTTTCTTTTCGTAAATCTTTTTTTATTTTTTTATCAATATTTTTATTAATTACTAATACAAGTTTTGAAAGCTTTAAGTCTTTAAATTCACTTTTAAAATGTTTTAAAGTTAAGTTTTCAATTTTAAAATTTTCGTTTAACATTTTAACTTTATATCTATTATTGTTTTTTTCTAAAAACAATGTATTTATAGCTGTTTTATCTTCGTAAATTTCGTAACTTAAAGATGTATAATATTCTTTCAATAGTTTTAAAGTATCTTTAACATTTAAATTAACATTTTCATTATTGATAGTTTGTATTTTTGTTTTTTCTTTAAAGTAATATGTAATGTATGTTAATATTGCAAAAGTAATTGATAATAGAATAATACTCATAACATTTAATCTAAAAAGTACGATTAATACTAAGTAAATTACAAAATATAAAATTATAAATTTATCAATTTTAAATTTTAATTTTTTATATTCTTCTATTTTGTTTAATAATCTATTTTTCATCTTTTGCCTCTTTCTGTTTTTTATAATTATCTAAAAATCTTAATTCTTCTTCTCTTTCAATTTCTCTTTCTTCGGCTGTTTTTGTTATATTTCCACCGACAATTACTAAATACATAAAAATAGTGATTAATAAGAAAAGTACTATTATAAATATTTTCATATCAGTTTTCTCCTAAATTCCAAAAATTCCAAAAAGCAATGGTGTTAATTCTTTTATTAATTCTTTTTTATCGTAATAGATTCTATCTTCGTTTTCATAGAAATCAATAATGTCCTTTTTATCTTTATTTTTCATGTAGTAATTTTGTAAAAGTAATGCTTTTCGTTTGTCTGGTACTTTTGTTATAGGAATATTGGTATTTTTATAGTTACTTGTAATATCATCTTTTAATTTTTCTTTTATATAGTTATTAAAAATGTTTGTAATATAATTAAGCTTTAGTTCTTTAAGTTTAAGTTTTTCAAGTTCTATCTCATATTCCTTAGTCGAATTACCAAGTTTTTCTTCCACTTTTATAGCATTTATATACATATTTTTTAAATTACTTATATTATTTCTTTTAAATGAGTATGTTTCTAAAATTTCATTTGTTTCTTTTTTCATATCATTAAGCTCTTGTATTTTTGCTTCTTTTATAGAATTATTTAAGGACAAATTAATTTCTTGTTTAATAGTTTCTATTATTTTATTTTGTAAATCTAAAAAATTATCTTTTATTTCTTTATCTAGATATTGTTTAGCTTCACCTGTTAGATTCATGTTTTTTCCTCCTAATTAAAATTTTTTTAATTAGCTTATTGCATTTTCAAGTTATCTAATTTTTTTATCTTGTCTAAAATTTTTTTCCATTGCTCTTTTACATCTCTTTTGTTATTATTCATCTCTTATTTCTCCTTTGAATAAATTTCATTTTCACTTACTTTTATTTGCAACTTTGCTATTGCTTTTATTAATTCGTTAAAAAAGTTATCTGTTTCTTTTACTCTTTTTAAATAAAGGTTGAGCATAAAAGCTATTGCCAACAAGTTAATTATTAAAAGTAATAATAGTAATATAGAAATCGTGTAAATCATCTTTCGTTTCTTCCTTTCTTTAATGTCTATTTCTTCTAAATAGACTAAATTTTTTCTTTTCTGGAACAGCTTGTATTTGTTTACTTGTATCAATTAAATACTGTGCGTTAGCAACACTTATTTTATTAAAGGCTTCGTCTTTTTTGTCATATCTATCTTGTAAATCTCTATTTTTAGCTTTTTCTTCTGCTAATTGTTTTTCCAAAAATTCTTTTTCTGTTTCTAATTTTGCGATTTTTACATTTTTTTCTTCTGTTTCCTGTCTTTCTTCTTCTTTTGTAGGTCTTTTAGAATTAATTATTTTATCTCTTAAATAATTTACTCCTTCTATTGTAATAAACTTATTGCCATTTTCATCTTCTCTTGCATATCCTAATTTTTTCAATTCTGGTATTTTTCTGTATAAGTTTTGTACTGTTTGTCCTATTGCATTAGCTGTTTCTTTAATTGTAAATTCGTTTTCCATAGTATCTCTTTCCTCCTTTTATTTTAATAAATCTTCTATTGTTACTCCTAAAAGTTTGGCTATAGACTGTAATGTATAAACACCTGGATTTGCTGATCTATTCTCTTCTATTCTTGAAATTTTCATGTTTGCACATTTAATTTTATTTCTTTCTGTTGTACCTGCCATTTGTCTTGCCAAGTCATTTCTACTTAAATGTTTTTCTTTTCTAAGTCTGATTACATTTTCGCCAATACTCACTACTTTCACCTTCTTTCACTTATGTTACTAATTCTTGCACAACAAAAAAACAACTTAAACTTCTCTTGATTTAAGTTGCTTGTTATATATTTGTTAATGATAATGTTGTATGGATTTTATTTTTAGAATTAAAATTTAGAATTAAAAAATTTTCTTGAATCTAATTGTATTCTTCCGTGCCTTAGGGAGATTTTTTTATTTCTACCTAAGATTTCGATTAATTACGCAACAGCCCTGTTTTGTGCAATGTCATATATTGAAAAATACACTCCTAAGCTTACCCCTCTCTACG
>ERZ827520.239-NODE-239-length-93089-cov-10.670594_pt1 | contig 93089 bp, 87 predicted proteins | sample MGYA00519581_ERZ827520 | MGnify/ENA primary metagenome ERZ827520 (study PRJEB31778, sample SAMEA3449339) | human gut metagenome | biome: human gut; feature: human-associated habitat; material: faeces | place: United Kingdom | collected 2010/2012 ... | reverse complement strand
TATCTACTTGCGATTGAGAAGCACTTGCTGAATCAACTTGTGATTGGCTAGCTGAAGCACTGTCTACTTGCGATTGAGAAGCACTTGCTGAATCAACTTCACTTTGACGTGCACTTTCTGAATCTTTTTCAGATTGACTTGCAGAAGTACTTGCTGATCCACTTGCACTTATAGAATTACTAACACTTTCTGAAGTACTTATAGCTTCTGATTTTTCTTTACTAAGTGAAGTACTTTTTGATTCAATTTCTGATTCTACTGTAGATAGACTCTTGGAATTTGAATCACTTATAGATAAACTAGTAGACTCTTTCTTTGCACTATCTGATTTACTAGTAGATAGAGACTCACTTTCACTTGTACTTTGTGATGTAGATTCTTTTATCAAATCACTTTGTTCTTCTGAAACAGAGATAAATTTAGAATTATCTTTTGCATACTTATCTTGTTTATCATCAAAATCTTTAATAGAAAAGAATTTAGATCCTTTAACAGTAGTTCCATTCATTTGTTCTTCCAAAGAAGCATGAAGGAATTTATATTCATCTTTAACTTCACCGAATTCTGGATAAACACTATTATCCATTGATAATTTATAGAATTTATTTTTATATCTTATAGTAATTGTACTTCTACCAGTTTCGGTAACAGTCACTTCATTAGTGACATCTTTGTACTCATAACTATATTCTTTTTGCCAATACCAACCATTCCATACGCTATTTTCTTTACGTTCTGCATACATATGATGAACTTGTCCATTTGCATCTTTGTAAGAATAGAATTTCTGATCTGGTGCATTTGTACGATCGCTTTTATAAACTGGAGCTTTTCTTACAACTTGTAAATCAACAGCATTCTTTGGATTTTCTGTATGGTTTCCATCTTTATCCAACCAAACCCAGTCAAAAAATCCTTGATGTTCTTCATTATCACTTGTCGTATATTTTAAATAAAGATTATTTCTCTCGTAATTATGCTCTCTATCTTCGCTTTTCCAACCACCATCAGGTCTAGAAATTTCACCAGTTCCATTCATCTGATAAAAGTAGTATTTTGCTAAGGCAATCGTAAATTGATTGGAAAGTTCAGTTAAATCTCCTCCATGTTTCTTAGTGTCTTCGAATCTTTGCTTGAAATCCTCAATTTCATTTCTTAATTGTTGCAAAGTAGGATTATATACATCAGCCGTTTCTGAAGCAGCATTACTATAAGCAGTTGACAATGATACAGAGTTACTTTTAAAAATACTTTCTGCTGTAGAAAGACTAATGCTAGCAGATTCACTCAAAGAGCCATAATTTTTAGCCGAATCACTTTTGCTAGCACTCATACTATCTGAAACAGAATTAGATTCTTCTATAGCATTCGAATGCGAGTTACTAGCATCCTCACTCTCAGAAATTAACTTGTCTTCACTTTCAGATAATGCATTAGACGCAGACGTTGAAAGTGATTGGGAAGTCGATAAGGAAATTGATTCATTTTCATTTGTCTGATTTTGATTTTCCTCTTGATTTTCCTCATTCTGATTACCAGTTTCATTAATAGCATTAATTTGTTGTCTATTAAATCTACTTGCCCTATGGATACCTGCTGGAAAATTCGTATGTGATTCTTCCGTACTAGTAAGAATAGAAACACTTTCACTTTGAGTCGTACTTGCACTCATGCTCTCCGTTCCAATATCAGTAGAACCGGAGTCAGAAATGCTATTACTATTCATTTCCGCAGCATATACTACATTATTACCTTGGAATATTGCTCCTCCACCAACAACAGCGCCAGCAGTAACTGCACCTTTAAGTAAGTTGTTGGATTTCTTTTTTCTCAAATTCTTTTTCTTTTTTGCCATAATTGCAACTTCCTTCCTGTCAATAACTATCTAGTCATAACCTAAAACAAGATATTATAAAAAATGGATACACTTAACTACTTGTGTATACCTATTTTCATGAAAATTTTCAAATTTATTGAGTAACTCATTGCTGATTCACTAATCTTAGAGCAAATATCAATACCCCTTTAAAAACAACTTTAGCGAAACAACTCATTAAGAATATATCCTAAACAATAACAGTAATTTTAAATCAGATATTATCACTTTATTAATTGTTCCCATAAACAACTAATTTTAGTTAATAAATAATTACAAGCTTTTTTATAAGAAAATTCAGAAAAATCATTTAGTCTTTTATAATCGCTGAATACATCAAGAATTCGATCCGCAATTGTTGAAATTAATCGCTGTTCATCATTTTCATTGCAATCAAAACTGTAATCAATCAAATAACCATTCTTTCCATTTTCGATAAATGTAGTGCATCCATAAGGAACATCTAAACCAATTAACGCACACCCTGATGAAGCTGCTTCTAGAAGAGTCAAACCAAAGGTTTCAAATATGGAAGTAGAAACATATAATTGATACTTTTTATAAATTCCTTTCAAATCCTGATATCCTTTAAATTTGATATAATCTGAAGCATCATTGCTATCTATTATTTTTTTTAATTCATTCTTTATGGTTGGATCTCCATTTCCATATATATCTAAACAGACATTACATCTTTTATTTGCTTCAATAACAGCCTTTATAATCAAATCCAACCTTTTTCCTCTCACTATTCTTGAAGCGGTCATAATGGAATTTTTAATTCTATTATTACTTACACATAATTCTTCTGTCGCTCCAACAGGAATCACGCAAATATTAGGAATCGAATAATTGAATTTTCTTAAAACCCTAATCAAATCTTTTTTCTGTTCTTCCGTAGACACGACAAAGCTATCAACAGAGTTAGAATATTTAAACCAGAAATAATATTCATAATTTAAATACAATGCAATAGTTGATTGATTCGGTTCAAAATAATGGCCTGAATGAATAACACAGATTTTTTTACAAGAGAGATCTTTCGCAAAAATAACTTCATTAAACTCTAGATCGTATGCACGATCCATAATCAGAGAATCTTCTTCTTTTAAATGCAGTTCATCTAAATAGATATCAATTATTTCATACATACTTATAATTCTGCCATCTTCAAGAATAAAAGCATCATCAATTTGTTCTAAAATTTTAATCCTATCTTTAGAATAAAATGACCTTTTCACTTTTTTCGCATACAAACCACCATCATCTCTTTTATCTGTCACAAAAAAGTCACTATAGACGATTCCATCAGAATAAAAGTCCGTTCTAATCAAACAATTTTTTTTAAAATATAAAACCTCATAAAAATATTGATCATTCCATGGTAATGTATGGACTTCCGCTGCAATATAGCCATCTTTCCAAATCTGAATAATATCTTTTAAATGTTTTATCTCACATTTTCCCAAGCTTTCATTCAAGCTTTGAATAATCGACTCCGTTTTATCAACGAAGTCAAAGCTGTTTCTTCCAGTGAGTTTCAAAAATGGATTAGTCATTTTGTTTATAGGAATACCGATTTTATTATAATAAGAAATATTATTAATCTTAGGAAAGTCGGTAAACACATAAAAAGCATCTATACCTATTTGGTTAAACATCTTTTCTCTATATCCTTGAGCATTATCTATCCCATTAGGCATATATCCAACTAATAAATTAAATACATAAACGTTCATATTCTATCACTCTCTACATTCACTTATTATAAATTCCACGAAATCCTTATACGAAAAAAACACCTTTTTCACTTTGGGTGAATTAATAATAAAAACTTCATTTTTATGGTGTACAGATAGAATCTCTTTATTATCATCTGTATAAAAAGTGGTCAGCATCAACCTTCCGTTTTTATCAAAATATTCAGAGAAAAATTTCAACCCATATAAATCATAATAGTCCGTTTTATAATTAAATTTACCGTCTAACCAAGCAACTCTATGCACATTACGCATAATATTTGGACTTTTAAAATAGATATCTGCTTTTTTCTCTCCATGATACATTATTTCTCCATCTAATTCTTGTGGATAAATAGACCAGAATTTTGGGATTTCTAAATTGTTGTAAAACAAGTCCGATAACGTATGCTTTTTTTGATTATTAAAATCCACTAATAAGCGATATGGTGAGATTATCTCTTGCTGCCCATCTTCATGTCCGAAAACATATTCTTCATTTGATAGATCAAATTCACTTTTAAAATTTTGCTCTAACAATATCTTCATAAAGAAAATCACCTCATTTTCCAGAATTCAAATAATCTACATGTCCTTATCTCTTTGTAACAATCAAGATTAATAACAATAGTAGTAGGTTACTTCAATTCAAATAAACGCCAATAGATAAAACAACTTTCGTATCAAAGAATAAATCATTTATGTAAAACATATCCTATCTGAGATATTCTAATATCTCTATCACTATCTACAATTTCACTAATAGCATCAATTTTCGGTTTTATTTCAGATGGAATATTCCCATAAAAAAAACTCCAAAATTCAATCTTCAAATCTAATTGACTAAAAATATCTTCAGCATCTTTACAATATGTTGAATTTTTATCTTCAATAATATTCTCCCCATTTATAATTGGATACCAATTTTCATAATATGATTTATTATCAGCCAATACCATCATTTTCCCGTTATCTGCCAACATACTCTTTAAAGTTTTTAAATAAGAGAATAAATCGTTTTTTCCAATTTGCGTACAATCAACAGCAATGAAATCAAATTTTATGTCACGATATGGATTTGATTCAATAGAGTGAAAAAAGCTAACATGAATTCCAGCCAAGTGGCTTGTGATAGAAGAACATGAAACTGTATTATTTAAGCCATAAAAATTATATTGTGGATATGAAAAAGCTGCTTGTAAAATAGCCGGTCCTAAATCACATTGTGAAACTAGTACATTAGCATTGTTATATAAATTATCAATTTTGTCTTTATAAAAGGGAAGATTACATTCAGAATGAGTAAAACAGAAGAAATGCTTCTCATTAATAAAATTATATTTATCTATTAATTTATCAAAATTTTTATGTAAAAGATTAAAATAATCTGCATTATTAAAAGAAACAGATCCCAAATGAATCAAAAATGAATTATAGACTAATACATTTTGATAGTTATTCATAAGGATTCTTAAAGATAAATCATCATCTTCAAAGTTGCCAGGATTAAATCGTTCATCTAAATATCCAACTTTTTCCAGAACTTTTCTTTTTACTATTAAAGCAAAACCAATTAGCATTAATTTTATTTCTGATCTTTTATTTGGAATATTATTATTCCTTCCGAATTCTTTTAACTCATCTAAAGATTCACTTTTGAATACAGATTGATTATTCGCGCAATTATTCGTAACACATCCAGCTGATCCATAATTATCTTTTTCATATAATCCCATACGAAGTGTATAAAGCGTATTAAAGCACATGATCGTATCGTTATTTAAAAGAAAGATATCATTTTCTGGTTTTGCGGCTTCTATTCCTATATTGCATCCACCAGGAAATCCTGCGTTATAATCATTTTCAATGAGTACAATATCCTTTTGTTGACGCAAATAGTCCACACTGTCATCTTGTGAATTATTATCAACAATCACAATTTCTCTAGCAAATTCAGGCGTTGTCTCTCGAATGCTTTCAATACATTGTTGCGTTAATGGTCTATTGTTATAACATAAAATAACAATAGAAGCAGGTTCTACTTTTCCATTTCTATATGCAATTTCATCTAATTTACTCTGAATCGTCTTTTTCATGGTTTCATCATCGCAAAAATACAATGCATTCTCATATGTCAAATAGGCTTGTTTCAAATTGATCGTTTCTAAGTATTTTGCATAGGCAAGATACCCTTCATACCCCATAGGATCTTCTTGAATCAATTTCAATAATTCTTCCGTTGCCATAAAACTCCCTTTATACCCTTCCCATAAATCACTCTATAATAGAAAAAATGGGCTGCATAAATACACATTCACATTTTCAAATCAAGAAACTTCTCTACTCACCCCATTCATCATAATCATCTAAGAAGTGATGTTTGTGTTCATCATCTTTATAAGCAATGATGGTTTTTAAACTAACGTTCTCTACACTTTTAAAGATGTTTTGTTCCACAAATGGATTGGTTTTCTTAAGATCTCGAATCAAATATTTCATTTCCATGCGCTTTGATTTTGGTTGCGTTTTGCAGGCTTCGGAAGAACAAGTATCCGTAAACTTACATGCACATTGAATGAAATAAAGATCATTAAACTTTGCCCAGGCTTTAATATCATCTTCATGAATCAAATAAAGAGGACGAATCACTTCCATGCCTTCAAAGTGATTCGAATGAAGCTTTGGCATCATCGTTTGGATTTGTCCGCCATAAAGCATGGACATGAGGATTGTTTCAATCACATCATCAAAATGGTGACCTAAGGCAATCTTGTTGCAACCCAATTGTTTGGCATAATTGTATAAATGCCCACGGCGCATTCTTGCACAGATGTAACAAGGATTCTTTTTAATATTAAAAACATTCTCAAAGATATCACTCGTAAAGATCTCAATCGGAATATCTAACTTCTTCGCATTTTCTTCAATTACTTGACGATTTGCTTGGGAATAACCTGGATCCATCACAATGTATTTCACAGTAAAAGGAACATCGGTGTGTCGGTGCAATTCTTGAAAACATTTTGCCATCAACATCGAATCTTTACCCCCAGAGATACATACCGCAATGGAATCACCTGGCTTTACTAATTCATATTCTTTTATGGCCTTAGTAAACTTTGACCAGATTTTCTTACGATACGTTTTAATAATACTGCGTTCTACTTGTTGGCAATAGGCATGGCCTTTACTTTCTTTCATTTTATCCATGACAAAAGAAACATAGCCCCCAATTAGACTATAAGCTTGAAACCCTTTTGCTTCTAATTCAAGAGCACAAGAAATAGAGCGTTTCCCTTGTTCACATACAAGGACAATTTTTTTATCTTTATCAAAAGGATACGATGCGATTTCTGCCTCGGATAAAACCAGTGCATCTTCGATTGGATTCTTTTGCGCTTGTTCTAAATCACGCATATCCACAAGAGTATACGCATCCTTCTCCCATTTTTTTATTTCCTTAATTTCAATTTCCATAGTTGTATTTTACCATATTTATCTATGCATAAATGAATTCATGTCTGTTGAATAAAATTCACATTTATGCATAAAAAATAAACCTTTACTTCTTTATAAAAACTTTGTAAACAATTCTAGTTGGATAACGCCCTTTCTCTAAAACTAAACAAACAAAACTTAGTTATCCAACGTTTTTTTATTTTCCCTGTTGTATTTTCTGGGTCGTCCAAGCATCAATTGCCGCATGCAGTTGGACTAAGAAATCCGAAAATGCAACTTCTTTTTTTCCATAGCTGTATTGTAAGTCATATTCTAAATCCAACCACGTAGAAAGGTCCGATTCATTATGACTGATAATCGCTTCACATTTATCCAAAGCCTTATAAAGCTTTGCCTCTAGACTTTCTTGGGCTTCCATCTCTTTCCACAAGGCAAGCCATTGCGCTCTTGTCGGTTCCGAAAAAGTAGAAATCCAATCGACCATAAGTTGCGATTCTTTCTTGCCATCTTCTTGTTTCTTTTCAAAAGTAGGAATATCTCCCGTAAAAGATTCTCCCAAATCATGAATCAAACACATTTCAATGACTTTACTAGTATCCACGTCTGTAAAATTATTTTTCAAAAGAAAAGCCATAAGGGCAACCCGGTAACTATGATCCGCAACACTTTCTTGCCGATCTTTTTCCACAAAACAATGGCGTTTGGCTTGTTTTAATTTTCCTGCTTGTACAAGGATTTCTAACAACTCATTCGTTTCCATGAAAACCTAATTCCTCTAAAAGCTGTATACAAGCTGCTTTATCTATTTGGATAGAACCTTGAACCATTTCTTTTTGTCCCCCACCACGTATATTAGCCTTTGTTTTTAAGATTTCAAAAAGCGGACGAACATCTTTTTCAGCACTACCAAGCGCGAACTGAATTTCCTTTTCTTTACAAGCTCCGACAAATACGATTTGCACCTGACTATGATGCATCAAGTAATCGCAAGCTTTACGCACAGAACTTTTCTGGCTGGCTTCGACCCATTCAAACCAATAGGTGCATGCTGGAATGGATTGCGCTTTACATGCGATAAGTTCTTCTTCGAGTTGCGCAATCCGATGCGTTTTATGTAAAAATTCTGCTTGTAGTTTTTGTAAAGCTGTAAAACCTTTATACGAGTGCACCGATAAAGCCTGACTCATCGCTAAGAGAACATCGGCTTTTTTCCGACTGTCTTTTAGGGCATCCATCCCACACAGCAAGGTACAACGTGTACCCGAACGATGAGGTTGGCAGGAACAAAATTGAATCAAACCAATTTGTCCGGTTGTATGTACATGCGTACCGCAACAAGCGCAACAATCCACATTTCCAATTTTTACTAAACGAATATCCCCAGCTAAAGCCTTCTTACTACGGTAGGCAATCGATTCATCTGGATTCCAGATGATTTCAATGGGTAAATCTTGCCAAATAACTTCATTGGCTTTGGCTTCTATGTCTAAACAATCTTGCCAAGTCAATTTCCCATTAAAATCAATAGTCATAAGGCCTTGGACTTCGCCTTTACTTTCCATATGGAAACCCACATTTTCATAGCCAAATTGTTGATGAATCAAACCCGAAACAATATGTTCCCCACTATGATTTTGGGATAAACGAAAGCGGCGTTTTTTATCTATTTCACATTGTACTTGTGCACCAACTGGCATGGGCATTGAAACAAAGACTGTATTAGGGTTTCCTTCTTGGACATCAAAAACTTGAATTTTTTCTTCACCTAAGTAAATAAAACCTCTATCACTGGGCTGGCCTCCCCCTTCTGGATAAAAGCCATCTTCACTTAAAGTAAGGACATACCCATCTTTTGTTTGGGTACATGAAAGAACTTCCGCACTAAAGGAAAAACAATCGGGATTGGTATAATATAAAGCTTCTTTATTCATAGTGATTTCCTTCGTATATAATGGCTTCCAAGACTTTTTCATCTACTTTAAATGGCGCATTCTTTAATTTTGCCGGATTAGCCAAAAGGCTGTTTTTTGCCTTTTCTAAAGCCACTTTATCTAAAGGTACTTTTAAACAAACTGCTTTATAGAAATCTTGCCACTGCTCTAAAGAAGTGAAACCAGCTAGATGCAATAAGTAATCCCGCTCTTTTGCCTCGGCCTGCAACAAGTATCCCGCTAGAAAATACCCACAAGCCAAACCATGGGCCAACCCTTGATGAACCGTTAAAGAATAAGAAAGTCCATGAGGCAAACTAGTACCAGTTTGGGCAATAGCCATTCCTCCAAAACAAGCTGCCCGCATCATGGCAAAAGCCTGACCCAGTTCTAAGGCTTGTTGGCCTAAAAGCACATCCTTATTTTGTTTCCATACTTCTAAACCTGCCACAACACACATACGACTATAATCGCTCGCATTCGGATTTAGATAACTTTCCCATAAATGCGCTAAAGCATCAATAGCTGTATTGCGAAGCATTTGTAGCGGTGCATTTAATAAATATTTTCCATCAATTAAGGCAACCTGAGCAAAAATCTTATGTGGAATCGATCCTTTTACCTGTAAATCTTTGCGCGTTAAAACCGAGACACCTGTCACTTCACTACCCGTTCCACAAGTGGTAGGAATACAGACAATTGGTAGGGTTATAGAATCTCCTTTGGCATATAAATAACTGGCATCCGCTTTAGGGTGCGCTAACATCAAGGCAATGGCTTTAGCTGCATCCATTGCAGAACCACCACCTAAACCAATCACAAAATCCACTTTTTCAGCTAGACCGAAGTCTCTAGCTTTCATAACTGTATCCACCGAAGGGTTTTCTTCCACTTCCTTAAAAAGTACAAGATCTACACCTTTTGTGTGAGCAACTTCTTCTAAATCTTTATAGGCTCCATTTTTAAAAGCGGAATGACTACCTGTCACAACCAAAGCTTTTTTACCAAACTTGGTCCAACAATCCGCATGAGTTTTTATACAATCGTTTTCTTCATATACATCCACTGGCATAAAATAACGCATTTTCTTAATCCTCCACACTGTCCTCTATTTTAGCACAATCTATCCAACGAAAAAGAAGCGAAGAATTGATTTTCTCCGCTTCAAGCCTTTATCCAATATGTACAGGACAAGGAATAACTTCTTTTAATTCAGCTAAACTCTGATTGGCATCCATGCCTTCTTGTAAGCTAACCTTTACATCGACAACTTGTTCAATCGGAATATCTTTTTCTACAAAGAAATCCATTACGGCTTGTCCAACTGTTTTACAGTCGCTATCTGCTACTTCTTTAGAAGCAAGAACAGCTTGATTTTCATCAACTAAATCAATTTTACCTTCGGCAAAACTAAGATGTGCAACAATTGGATTTTCTTTTGCACGGATCGTAGTTAAAAGCGCATCACAGCTTCCTTCCATTTTCCAGTCTCCGGAATCAGCTGGCAAGAAGAAACTATCGCCTTTTCCATAACCAATACGATCATTTCCACTAGAAATAACCCCTTGTCCATCTAAGATAAGTACCGATAAGAAAGACGCATCATCAACATGACCTTGAATTTCTTTGGTTACTTTTCCATCCAGGTTTAATTTATCTACGGTAAAGTAATCTGTATCAAAGATATGCGGATAGCCTTCCGTATCTGGTTGAACAGGTTCACGTTTCGTAACATCTAGGGATTGTTGGATATGCAAATCTCTTGGTTTACCATCTTTTCCAATTCGACCATAATCGTAAATACGATACGTAACATTAGAGTTTTGTTGGATCTCAGCAATTAAAATACCTTTTCCAATGGCATGAAGGGTACCAGCTTTAATTAAGAATGCATCTCCTTTATGAACAGGAGCCGCATTTAATACTTCCAATAACGTATTGTTTTTAATGCGTTCTTCGAACTCTTCTTTAGAAATCTCATGGGTAAATCCATAATACAAGAAAGCCCCTGGTTCGGCATCGATGATATACCACATCTCGGTTTTGCCATATTGGTTTTCATTCTTTAAGGCATAGGCATTATCGGGATGCACTTGAATGGATAAATTTTCTTTGGCATCAATAAATTTGGTTAAAATAGGAAATTCCCGGAAGCGGGCACAATTCTTTCCTAGAACATCAAAACCTTGTTCATCAATATATTGTTTTAAAGTTTTACCGGCAAAAGCGCCATTGACAATGGTACTTGGTCCATCGGGATGACAAGACAATTCCCAAGCTTCAGCTAGAACAGGTCCATCAAAGTCAACGCCATATTCATCAGCTAAACGATGTCCTCCCCATAAATAATCTTTTGTTGCTGGTTTTAATTTTAAAATAGACATTTTCTCTCCTCCTTAGCTTTTTTTGCATCTCTTTTCGCAATTTTCGCTACTTGTACAAAAGTAGACATAGCTTGCACGGGATAGTTGCCGACCGCTGTTTCTGCAGTTAACATAATACCGCTGGCTCCATCTAAAACCGAATGATAAATGTCATTAATTTCCGCCCGAGTTGGTAATGGGTTATCGATCATTGAATTTAACATTTGGGTTACGACCATATAAGGATGGTTTCTTTCTTTACAAATCTGTTCGATGCGATGTTGGACGCTGGCAATCTCACATAAACCGACCGCATTGGCTAGATCACCACGCGCAATGACAACACAATCACAATACGGTAAAATTTCATCTAAGTTTTCTAAACCTTGTGTATTTTCAATCTTCGCATAGATCTCACAAGGAAAATGGATAGATTCTAAGCTACGATGAATCGCCAATAAATCTTCTTTTCCCCGTACAAAGGGTTGCATGATTCCCGTTACCCCATAATCTTTAGCACAAGCCAAGTTATGGAGATCACTTTCCGTAAGAACTGGGGTTGTTACTTCACGATTTTCTAAGGCAATACTTTTATGTGCCGTTAAAAGTCCACCGCGTAAGACTCTCGCTTGTACATCCGACAAAACTTCCAGTTCAATCTTTCCATCATCCAATAAGAGTTTTTCTTTTGGTACAAGGGGAAAGATACAAGCTGGTAGTTTCAAAGTATCGAGATCTAAAAGCGTATCAACTTCACAGTTTATCGGTTGAATCGCCCCGATTCGCAATTCTGGTCCTTTCATATCAATTAATAAATCAGCCTTTTTTCGCGTTACGTTTTGCGCTTGATAAAAAGCTTCCAGCCAATCGGGATGATCTTCTAAATTACTGTGTGATAAATTCAAACGGATTCCTGTCATACCAGCCTCAATAAGCTGTATAAGCCTATCTTTAGACTGGCAATTTGGTCCAAAAGTTCCATATATTTCTAAATCTTTCATAGCCCTATTGTATCATGATATAATGCGAGCTGAAGGAGAATACGCATGAAACTTCCTCAATCTTATAGAACAGCGATACAAGAACTCTTAGGTGAGCAAGCCCAAGCTTATTTTGAAAGCTTTGATCAACCTGCTTATCAAAGCATTCGCATTAACACAAATAAAATATCGGTAGCGGATTTCTTAAAGATATCCCCCTTTACATTAAAACCGATTCCCTGGACCAGCAATGGCTTTTATACCTTGCCAGAAGATCATCCTGGTAAACACCCCTATTACTATGCCGGTCTCTATTATATCCAAGAGCCATCAGCTATGTTACCAGCCCAAGTTTTACCCATTGAACCCGGTGACTTTGTGCTTGATACCTGTGCTGCACCAGGCGGAAAAAGCAGTGAACTTGCCAATAAATTAAATGGAACTGGCTTACTTTTTAGTAATGATATCTCTACTTCCCGCTGCCAGGCTTTATTAAAAAACTTAGAACGCCAAGGCGTTGCGAACGCCTATGTCTGTAGTGAAGACTTAGTCAACCTTGCCCAAAAACTACCTTGTTTCTTTGATAAGATTTTAATTGATGCCCCTTGTAGCGGCGAAGGTATGTTCCGTAAAGATCACTCCTTGATTCAAAGCTGGGAAGAAAAAGGCAATGCCTATTATGCACCCATTCAAAAAGGCATCCTCGAAGCTGCCACAAAACTATTAAAACCAGGTGGCATGTTAGTCTATTCAACTTGTACATTTTCACCCTTAGAAGATGAACAAGTCTTACAAACCGTCTTAGAAAAAGATGTCAGTTTAGAACTTGTTTCGATTCCGCATAACGAAGGCTTTGAAGATGGCATTGGTTTAAAAGAGTGTGTACGCCTCTATCCCCATCGTATCAAAGGCGAAGGGCATTTTGTGGCTTTAGTAAAAAAAGCCGGCACATCTACACCAAATCCAATGAAGAAAAAAAGTAACTTACCCAATAATAAAGAAGCCCAGGAATTCTTAAGCCATATCCATAAAACATGGGCCTATGGAAGTTTTGTAGAACATAAAGAAAAACTCATTTTTGAACCAAACATTGATACCAAGATTCCATCAATTCGCCTATTACGTTCTGGTTTATATATCGGCGATTGTAAAAAGAACCGTTTCGAACCAAGTCAAGCTTTAGCCAGTCATCTAAAACTTGATGAATTTGATCAAAGTATTTCATTATCTAGGCAGGATGAGCGCATCATCAAATACCTAAAAGGTGAAACCATTGATGTTTCTGATTTCAACACAAAATGGAAAGGCTATGTCTTAATTGGTGTTGACGGCTATAGTCTTGGTTTTGGAAAGATTTCTAATGGAATTGTAAAAAACAAATATAAGAAAGGATGGCGATGGCAATAATGCGACTCGATAAATTTTTATCCCATATGGGTTATGGAACCCGCAAAGAAGTAAAAGATCTCATAAAAAAAGGCTTGGTCGAAATAGACGGCAAGCCGATAAAAAAACCTGAAACAAAAGTAGCAGATGATACAACCGTATATGTAGAAGGTATCCCACTAAACTATGTCCAATACGAATATTATTTATTAAATAAACCCCAAGGATGCATCAGTGCAACCCAGGATGCCAATTATCCAACGGTCATGGACTTTGTCTTTCCTATCCGTAATGATTGTGCACCTATAGGACGTTTAGATCTCGATACCGAAGGGGCTTTATTAATTACCAATGATGGAAAGCTGAGCCATAAACTCTTATCGGCAAAACATCATGTACCGAAAAAATATTATGTTGAAGTAGAAAACAAGCTACCTGGTGATGCCAAGGAACGCTTTAGTCAACCCATGGAATTTGAAGAATTTACTTCTCTTCCAGCAACGTACCAAGCCATTGATGACACCCATGCCTATCTCACCATTGTCGAAGGAAAATACCATCAAGTAAAACGGATGTTTGAAAGAATTGGTTGTCCAGTAACTTTTTTAAAACGCGTCGAATTTGGCTTTCTAAATCTAGATGGTCTACCTACGGGAGAAGTTCGAGAATTAAGTAGCGAAGAAGTCGAAAAGCTACAAAGTTATTAAATCTTTGATGACTTCACTTGCCAAAATCAATCCTGCCACCGATGGCACAAATGCCGTTGATCCCGGGATTGATTTTTTTGTGAAGTTTTCTTCACTATCTGCTCCATATTTTTCTAGCGAAGCTTGGGAAGGCTGAATGGCTTTTTCTTTGGAGTAAACGACTTTACAGTGTTTAATATGGCGCTTTTTTAGTTCTCTACGCATCACGCGGGCTAAAGGACAAACCGAAGTTTTATAAATATCACTGACTTCCATCATGGCTGGATTCAACTTATTTCCAGCTCCCATCGAACTGATGACAGGTACTTGATGCGCATCAGCTTGGACGATGATTTCAATTTTACCAGTAACGGTATCAATGGCATCAACAACATAATCATAGTTGGAAAAATCAAATTGATCCGTTGTTTCTGGCAAGTAAAAGCATGGATGAACCGAAACATCTACATCCGGATTAATATCCAGCATTCTTTCTTTCATGACATCTACTTTCAACTTTCCGATGGTACTGTGCAGTGCAATAATCTGGCGATTGATATTGGTCAGGGAAACAGTATCATTATCAATCAGATCAAAATGACCAACTCCGCTACGAACTAAGGCTTCACAAACATAGCCACCGACACCCCCAACACCAAAAATCGCAACACGACTGTTTTGTAGCTTCTCTAAGGCCGCTTGACCAATTAATAATTCCGTTCTAGAAAATTCATTCATCCTTCTACCTCGCATAATCTTGGAATCGATTATACCATAAAAAAGTTAGTTATGACTTTTGTTTGCGTTTACATTGTTTTAAAGACCATATTTGTTTATAATTTATTTAGAGATTTACATCTCAGGAGGAGAAATAAAAAAATGGCAGTAGAAAAAATTTCAAAGCGTAAAATCATGTTAATTGGAACAGGATTTGTTGGTATGAGCTTTGCGTATTCCCTTTTAAGCGAACGTGGGATTGATGAATTAGTTTTAGTGGATGTCAATACCGATAAAGCAAAAGGGGAAGAAATGGATTTAAGTGATGGTTTGGTTTATGCTGATACCAAAATGAAGATTCGAGCTGGTAGCTATGAAGATGCCGCTGACACAAACATCGTTGTATTAACCGCAGGTATGGCACAAAAACCTGGTCAAACCCGTTTAGAGTTGGTAAAGATCAACGCAAAAATCACAAAAGATTGCTGTGAAAACTTAAAAGCAAATCATTTTGATGGAATCTTGATTTGTGCTGGAAACCCTGTAGATATCATGACTTATGTCGCATATAAAACATCTGGTTTAAAAACCAACCATGTATTTGGATCTGGAGACGTACTTGACTCTGCTCGTTTACGTTTCGCAATCAGTCAAAAATTAAATGTTGCCCCTGCAAACGTGCATGCATACATCATGGGTGAACATGGTGATTCAAGTTTCGTATCTTGGGCTAATACCTATGTAGGATGTAAAAACCTATTGGAATATTTGGATGAAAAAGGCGATGTCTCTTTAGCCGAACTCCAAGAATTGTACTTAGATGTACGTGATAAAGCCTATAAGATTATCGAGTTGAAACGTGCAACATATTACGGAATTGGTTTAGCTTTGAAACGTATCGTTACTTGTGTATTAAATAACGAACGAGCCATTCTTCCTGTATCTAGTTATCAACAAGGTGAATATGGTCAAGAAGGATACTACATTGGTACGCCATCCGTTGTAGGATCAAATGGTGTTGAAGAAGTTATAAAACTTCCAATGACAGACCAAGATCAAGCTTTATTCGATCGTTCTTTCAATACTTTAAAGAAAACCATCAAAGATGAATTAACTGACATTCTGTAAAAACAAGAAAGGCTGGGAATTTCCCAGCCTTTTATAATGTCACATCAATTTCTAAAGATTTCTCATCCGAAGTTGTCGCAACAATTTTTCCCTTATGCGCTTGTACGATTGCCTGGGCAATCGATAAGCCAATGCCATAACCACCCGTTTGGGAATTATGGCTAGCATCCTGTCGATAAAAACGATCGAAGAAATGATTGATATTTTCCTTATCAATTGAATCACAGGTATTGTAGACCATCAATTGAATGCCTTTACTCTTACGATGCAAAGAAAGTAAGATTTTTCCATTCGGATTGGAATACTTGCACGCATTATCTAAAAGAATCGTCACCAACTGCTCGATTTTCGCCTGATCTCCTTTATAAGTGATATTTTTTTCGATATCCGTTTGAACCGTTTTGTTCTCCGTAATAGCTCGTGCTTCAAAAGAAGCTGCCGTTTCACTGACCACATCACTTAATGGAAATTCCAACATCTCATCAACCGGTGTTTCTTCCATCTTGGATAGATAAATCAAATCATTGGTCAACTTACTTAAGCGCTTGGTTTGATATTTGATATCATCGGTCCATTCATTCTGTAAACCATCCATTTCTAAGACCGTAAGATCGGCTTGAATAGTAGATAATGGCGTCTTGATTTCATGTCCAGCATCGGTAATAAAGCGTTTCTGTTTCTCATAACTTTCCACCAAAGGTTTTACCGCTCGCGATGACAATAAGATAATTAAGATTGCTACTAGAATAAAACCAATCAAAGAAACCACAATACTGGTGATAAAGAAATTATAAAAATTATGCAGACTTCGATTACAATCCAAAAATAATAAACAAGTCGTACTGCCATCATGATATTGCAGGTAGCGGTAATTATTGACATACCCACTTTGTTCATCGCTAGAATATACCTTTTGCGCATAACGAATAACCTGCGCAATCCCAATAGCTTGAATTTTTGAAGTATTGGTCATAAGAATCGAACCATCGGTATCCATTTCAACCATAAAATACCTTGACTCAAACCTTGTTTCTTTAGAATAATCATCGGGTTTATGCATGGTTCCAAAAGGATCATCCAGATCCGGAAAAACCCCATGGTTCTCTTTTAAGATATATAAGATTTGATCGGCATTATGCGCAATGGTTCGGTAATTATAAATATTAATGGCTCCCATTAGAAGCACGAGCGTAATTAAGACAGAAGCCAGTGCCGAGGCAATAAACTTTAAGCGTAATTTACGAATCATTTTCTTTCAACTCCACAGAATAGCCGACATTACGATGCGCTTTGATTTCAATATCCGCATGCATCTTTACCAGCTTTTTGCGTAAATAAGCTATATAGACCCAAACAATATTGATTTCCGTATCCGATTCATATCCCCAAATCTTCTCAAAAATTCGATCGGTTGATAAGACTTGATGGGGATTGGCCATCAATAATTCCATCATTTGAAATTCTTTATTGGCCAACTTAAATTCCGCCTTTTCTCCTTTTAACACATAGGTTTTGCGATTCAATGTCACATGGCCAAAGCGAATCAAGGAATCGTTCGATTCGGTATTTACGCGTGTAATCACTCGAATTCGCGCCAAAAGCTCACGCGCATCAAAAGGCTTTGCCAAATAATCATTGGCCCCAGCATCCAAGCCATCCACTTTATCTTCTATTTCACTTTTCGCACTTAAAATTAATACAGGAATTTTATTGCCTTGTTTCCGAATTGTTTTTAAGACCGTAATACCATCTACTTTAGGCATCATAATATCTAAAATCAAACCATCATAGGCTTCACTTTCTAAATACTCTAAAGCTTCCTGGCCATCATAAACCGCATCGACTGAATAATGCGATTTTTCTAAAATCGTTACTAAGGCATGGGATAAAGATTTTTCATCTTCGGCTAGTAATAAACGCATAGGTGCTTCTCCTTACAAAAAAAGAGAGATTACTCTCCCTTTATTTTCTCTATCTCTTCTAAAGTTATAACACGATTAAACAAAGATATGCAAGGCTTGTTTGATGGAGACTGATAGACTTGATCGGTATGATAATGGCCATGCAGCCAAACCTTATAATCTAACTTCTTTTCAATCTTATCTAAGAAAAGCTTACAGTCAAAGTATTCCGGACCATAATTATCCATATTGGTCGTATATTTAGTAGCTAATTCATGCGATTCAAATACTTCATGGGTTAAAACCATATCCACTTTCCAACCCACTTTATCTAAAGTATGCATAGCATGTTTCATCTGCTCCATCGTAGGAAGCTCTTCTTGCCACCAGTTAACATTTGATACACGATATTGTGCATCATGGCTTGGTGCTCCACCGAAACAAAAACAACGAACGTGATCAATATCAAAAATCTCTCCGCGCATTAAATGTACAATGTTCGAACGAATGCGATGAATTTGTCCACCATGCCACTGTTCTTGCGGATATTGATTCAATAAATCAAAATTTTCATGATTTCCATCGATAAAACATGTTGTCCAAGGCAGCGACTCCAACCAGTCAAGCCAGAACTTATCGCCTTTCCCACCATCATAAACAAAACCAAAATCTCCCATGACAATGAGGTAGTCATCACTCGTTAATTCTTTTCCTTTAGGAAACTTATCATCGGGATTTATTTTGGCAACATCTTGTTCACGATGTGTATCTCCAGTAAAATATATCATTTGTAAAACTCCAAAATCATTAATATTGTAACATACTTCTTTTTAATTGTATTAAGAAGTTTAGTACTTTAAGCGTTTACATTTTCGCAAAATCAAAGCACTTGTTGAAATTGACTCTGATAAAGCTGAGAATAGAAGCCGGTTTGAGCCAATAAGGAATGATGCGTACCCGTTTCAATAATCTTGCCATCTTTCATAACAACAATTAAATCAGCATTCTGAATCGTTGATAAACGATGCGCAATCACAAAGGACGTCCGTCCTTTCATCAATTGATCAAAAGCCTTTTGTATATAAATTTCGGTACGCGTATCAATATTGGAAGTAGCCTCATCCAAAATCAACATTGGCGGTGATGCCAACATTATACGTGCAATACAAAGCAATTGTTGCTGGCCCTTGGATAGACTTTCCAAAGAAATAACCGTATCTAAACCTTGTGGCAAACGTTTAATAAAACTATACGCAAAGCTCGCTTTTGCCGCTTCTAAGATTTCTTGGTCCGTCGCATCTTTTTTCCCAAAACGAATATTTTCCCGAACCGTATCATGTTTAATCCAGGAATCCTGTAAAACCATTCCAAAACTCTTTCGTAAAGAATGTCGCGTTTGGTCATAGATATCTTTTCCATCCACAAAAATTTGCCCTTGATCTACATCATAAAAACGCATCAATAGATTAATCAATGTCGTCTTTCCACAACCCGTAGGACCTACTATGGCAATTTTTGAGCCTGCCTTTACATGCAGGTTAAAGTCTTCAATAAGATGTTGGTCTTTGGTATACGCAAAGCTCACATCATTGATATCGACATTGCCTTGGACGGTATCTAAAACTTCTGTACCTTCTTGGCTTTCCAATGGGGCATCAATCAATTGGAATAAACGATCCGCACAAGCCAGGGCATTTTGTAGTTCAGTAATAACCGAACTAATATCATTAAATGGTTTCATATACTGGTTTGAATAACTCAGTAAAACCATTAAGGAACCAACGGTTAAATTCCCTTTTAAAATAAATAATGCGCCCAATAATGCCACAAAGGCATAAATAATGTTATTCACAAAACGCGTAGAGGGATTGGTTAAACTGCTAACAAAGACGGCTTTTTGTGAATAGTCTTGCAAGGCTTCATTTAACTTAGAAAATTGTTCGCTGGCATGTTTTTCATAACCAAACATTTTAACAATCTTCTCATTGCCAATCATTTCTTCTATATAGGCTGTCTGTAAATCACGCGTTTCACTCTGCTTTTGAAACAAGCGATACGAGTGTTGCGAAATCCATTTGGCAACAAAGAAACTCACTGGCGTTAAACAAAGCACAAATAAAGAAATCCATACGTTGTAACAAAACATAAAATACAAAGTCACCAGAATCGTCACAACCCCTGAGAATAATTGCGTAAAACCAAGTAATAAACCATCCGATACTTGTTCCACATCGGCTATCATACAAGAAAGAATTTCCCCAACCCCATGATGATCTAAATACGCTAGAGGCAAGTGTTGGAGTTTCCGTATGGCCTGACTGCGTATATCACGTACGACATAATACGTAATATGATTGTTGATTAAATTCATCACCCAAGTTGAAATAGCGGAAATACCAATCCATAAAAGAATCTGCAGACTCATACTTTTTAAAGAAAGAAAATCTACTTTTCCTTTTCCCAACAGAAAATCAATTTCCTTACCAAAACATTTAGGAATATAAAGCTGTGTCACAACTGCCACAATGGATAAGACAAAGGAAAGAAGCAAGAAAAAGTGATACTTTTTGATGTACGCAAACACTTTTTTAAAAGTTTCTGAACTTTTCATCTAACATTCCTCCTTAGCGTATTGGGAAGCATAAATCTCTTGGTAGACCGAACAAGATTCTAACAACTGGGCATGATTTCCTTGTCCAACTAACTTTCCATCATCTAAGACAAGAATCGTTTGAGCTTGGCGAATACTGCTGATTCTTTGCGATACAATAAAAATTGTCATCGTTTTCGATAGCGAGCGCAAGGCCTGACGCAAACGTGCATCCGTCGCAAAATCCAGGGCACTGGCACTATCATCCAAAATCAAGATATCGGGTTGTTTCATTAAAGCTCTGGCAATGGTAAGTCGTTGTCTTTGCCCACCAGATAAATTCTTTCCATTTTGTTCCAAGACAAAATCCAATTGTCCTGACTTTCCTTCTACGACATCTCTTGCTTGAGCAAGTTCTAAAGCCTGCCAGATTTCTTGATCACTGGCATCTTCTTTTCCCCATTTCATATTGTCACGAATACTGCCATGAAAGAGCACAACATTCTGGGAAACAAAACCAATTTGATCATTCAATTGCGCTTGCGAATACTTCTCAATCGGATGACCAAACAAATTCAATGACCCCGAATCCATATCATAGTAGTGTGCCAACAGCTGCATCAAAGTAGATTTTCCCGATCCCGTTCCACCTGTAACACCTACAACCGTGCCTTTTTCAATCGTAAAATTCACATCTTCTAAAGCAGGAGAAGAAGCTCCCGGATACGTAAAAGTCAAATCCTTACATTCATATGCAAGATTACACTTTGTATCTAATACATCCCGACCATATCTTAATGAACCTTTTTGAGCTAATATCGTTTCAATACGTTGACTGCAGGCAATGGATTTATTGATAGTTACAATTAAAGAAGCCAGCTTCACTAATTCAATAATGATCTGTGCCATATAGTTATAAAGCGCAACTACATCCCCTTGTAACAGATTTCCCAATTGAACTTGAACCGCCCCAACTTGAATCAAGACAATCGTTGCGACATTAATAATGATGTAGGTTAAAGGATTCATCAAGGCATTGATCTTACCAAGAAACTCATTAAAAGACGTATAATCCTGGTTCACCGAATCAAATTCTTGAACTTCGTCTTCTTCTTTACAAAAAGCCCGAATCACGCGAACCCCCGAAATTTGATCACGCGTAATGCCTAATAAAGCATCTAAACGACTTTGTACTTTTTTGAACAACGGGATACAAAATGCCATAATTCCTACAACCACAATCGTCAGTAAAACAATCGCAACCAAAAAGACAATAGAAACTTTTTGATTGATAAAAAAAGCCATCAATAAAGACCCAAAGACAATAAAGGGAGAACGCAAAAGGAGACGTAAAGTCATATTAATCCCATTTTGTACCTGGTTCATATCACTGGTCATCCGGGTAATAAGGGTATCAACACCTAAGGTATCCAGTTCTTTAAACGACAAAGATTGAATATGATCAAATAATCGTTGGCGCAACTTGGTCGTTACACCAACCGCTGCTTTTGCCGCAAAGAATTGGGCCGTAAAACTACAAGCCATTCCAACAAGAGCAAGCATAATTAAAAGCAGGACATACTTCCAAATAATCGTCCAATTTCCCGTTTGAATTCCTTGGTTGATGCATCGCGCCACCATCAGTGGTACCAGCAAATCAAAAAAGGCTTCCAACATTTTAAAAGTTGGTGCCAGAATAGATTCTTTCGCATAATCTTTTAAATAAGTAAAAACTGTTTTCATACTATCACCATGTCCACTATAGCATGTGTTAAAATATATAAAAAAGATTATTATTATATAGAAAGTATATGGTTTTTATATGGATACAAAACAACTTCTTTATTTTAAAACAATTGTCGAACAAGGTACGATCTCTAAAGCTGCACAAGTTTTACATATGAGTCAACCTCCACTCAGTCTACAAATGCATCAATTAGAGCAGGAAGTAGGTTGTCCACTATTCTATCGTGGGGCTAGAAAAATCACCTGTACCCAAGAAGGTGAATACCTCTATCATCGAGCTACGACCATTCTGCAACTTATGAATCGTACCAAGTTAGAAATCAAAGAGCAACAAAATGGTGAATTAGGAAAACTCCATATTGGGATTGTTTCCAGTTGCCATGAATACGCATTAAAAAACTGGATTCAAACTTTTGCGAAGAAGTATCCCAAGATACAATATGAAATCACCGAAGCCAATACTTATAACCTGATTGAAGAAGTCAACAATCATAAAATCGAATGCGCCTTTGTACGTACCCCTTTTTCGATTCCAAATACCATGGAAGCCATTCCTTTTGAAACCGAAGCTCTTTACTGCATCGGTTTAAAAAAAGATGAACCCATCTCATTAAAAGAACTGGCCAATCAACCTTTAGTTATTTACCGCCGCTGGAAAAATCTATTTGATGAATACTTTGAAAAACATCAATGTAAAGTCAACTATGCCTGTATTTGCGATGATACAAGAACCAGTATTCGCTGGGCCGAAGCCGGATTAGGTTTAGCGATCACACCAGAATCTTCTTTATCGTATCTGTCGCTAGATATCCCTTATACCCAAATTGACCAAACTGAATTTTCCAGTCAAATCTGTTTAATTAAAAATAAAGATTCCTATGTATCTAGACCAACCCAGTTATTTTTAGAGATGGTGCAAAAAAATAAAAAGTAGGTTTGTTTTTACTGAACCTACCTTTTTAGATTGACTTTAATAACTGAACGAATTCTCTTTCTACTTCATTATTTGGAATTTCTATGCGACATTTACTTCTTAAGTAATCCAAGACTTTTGAGATGGTTAAATAACCTGCATTCACAAATAAGCCCCATAATGTGGAAGTATTAGTACCTTCATAAAAACTTGTCTGTAAATTCACTTCAGTTTCTAAATAACCATTCTGAATCAAATTTTCATATTGCTCTTTGAAATCCAAATCGGCTTGTTTTATTGCCGATTTGATCATTGTATTTGAACTGGTATTGACCCAAAAAGGGATCAATTTCTTCGTATCTATATAATTCAAAATGGACCATGGATTGTGAATTTCGACACTTCCCATACGATATCCATCATATATATTTTTTACTTCCGCATTTAATTCTAAACCTCGATTTTTTAATAATCCTTTTACTTCGTCAGGATCAAAACCAAAATAATGAGAATATCTCGAATCTACAACATCGCAAACCACAAGATTATTCAAATCGCTAAAGATATTCTCTTCTGCCACTCTTTGTATACCCGAAAGCATTGCCAAACCTAAACTATTGGACGTTTTTAAAGAGTTATGCAACAAAGCAGATAAGCCATTTCGAATATCAAGATAAAAACCATTTACATGTCCTTCAATGAAAGGCGTATCATATTCATCGATAATGACCATGACTTCTTTGTGATAATAATTTTTCAAGCAATCCCTCAAAAAAATAAGTGCATCATCCATTCCTTCCAAACTATCGCTTTGAAAATCAACAAGGACAGATTCAATCAAATCATGTTGAATCTGATCATATTTATTTGAATGTTCAAACATAAAATCGTATTTTGCCCATTCTTTTAAAATTTGTTTTTTTATCGTAGATATTACAGATCTCTTTTCCCTTTTGGCATCCGCAAAAGTAATAAAAATAGTAGGGTACTGATTCATTTCGCATGTATACGGAGTTGAAAGTATTTTGGTGCCTTCAAACAGTTTTTTAGAATCTTTCGTGATATCAAGAAATTCTGATAACAACGATAAATTTAAAGTCTTTCCAAATTGACGAGGCCGAGTGATAAGCGTAACTTTACTTTTTCTATCAAAAAATCTTGAATCATTAAAGTTTTATCAAAAAAACATATTCATTTTCTCCTAATTCGCGAAAATTCGATATACCTATAGGAATCTTTTTCATAAGCTCAGACCTCCTTTTAAATACAACATTGGATAAGTTACTAGCTTTAATATATCGTAAAAGTCAAAGGAAAAGAATGAACAATATTGACTACACTACCTATAAAGATAAGAAGACATTTATCGTTGTTGATAAATGCCTTCTAAATTAAATCTTATTTGAAAAGTTACATAGTTGCATTGCCACACCATCTTCCATGATTTGAAAACCATGTTTTTCATAGAATGCCGCATTTTTTCTTTCCTCTGGCATAAGCTCAATATAAAGGTAATCTTTATATTTTTCTTTAACCATTTCTACCATGGTTCCAGCGATTCCCTGCCCATGATAATCCGGATGAACCAATACATAATGCATATATGCAACCAGTTCAAAATCATCTAAGACGCGGACCAATCCGACAAGTCTATCCCCATCCCAGGCAGTTATTACTGTAAATGAGTGCATCAATGCCTTATAAAGTCTAGTGGGATATTGTGCGGACACCCAACCAACCGATGAAAATAAATCTACAACCGATTTATTATCAATTTCTTTTCTTCTGTATACGTAATCATAAAAATCCTCTTTCTTTAAAATCTTACTACTTTAAGAACTCAAATTGAATACCATAAAAAAAGCCTCTAAGCATTTCGCTTAAAGGCTTCAGCATTCTTATTCAACACCAATGATAAATGGATATACCGGTTGTTGTCCATTATGGATTTCAACTTCAGCATCACTATTTTCTTCAATGTAGTCAGCTAATTCTTGGGCTTGTTCTTCCGTTGCATCAACCCCATAGATTAAAGTAACTAATTCGCTATCTTCATCTAACATCGAAGAAACCAAAGTCTTGCTGGCTTCCATACAATCTGGAACACTGGCAGCAATCTTCTTGCCACTAATTCCCATGTATTCGCCTTTTTTGATTTCTTGACCTTCGTAAGTCGTATCTTTGATTGCATATGTTACTTCACCCGATTTTACATGGGCAATCGCTTCATTCATTTCATTCAAATTTGATTCAAGATCAGCATCTGGATTGAACATAACACAAGCACTTAATCCTTGTGGAACTGTCTTAGTTTCTAAGACATGAATATCTGCATCTTCACAAACATCTTTAGCTTGATTTGCCGCTAAAATAATATTGGAGTTATTTGGCAAGATAAAGATGTGATCCGCATTTACTTTTTCAATGGCACTGACAAAATCTTCTGTACTAGGATTCATTGTCTGTCCGCCACCAATCACAATATCGGCACGATATTCTTTGAACATTTCATCAATACCTTTACCCGGAGCAACCGTAATAATGGCATATTTTTTATGTTCTACCGGTTCTTCCACAACAGCTTTAGCATCTTCTAATTCAACAATATGATCATGTTGTTGCTGCATGTTTTCAACTTTGATTTTCACAAAACGTCCTTGACGACGTCCCATCTTTAATGCAACATATGGCTTTAAAGTATGTACATGCACTTTAACCAAATCTTCATCCTGTACACAAACTAAGGAATTACCAATGCTGGCTAATTCATCACGGAAACCTTCTTCCGAGAAGTTCTTCATACCAATTTCGTTTAATTGAATAACAAATTCCGTACAGAAACCATATTCATCTTCGCCGCCTTCAACTTTCGTTTGGGCATGATCTTCCACTGCTTCCTGGTCAGCTTTTTGCACAACCGTTCCCTTTAAAGCAGATAGGAAACCTTCAAAAATAACACATAGCCCTTTTCCACCACTATCGACAACGCCAACTTCTGCTAAGACAGGAAGTAATTCTGGTGTTCTTTTCAAAGATTCATTGGCTTCTTCAACCATCTTTTGAATTACTTCTGTACAGTCTTTGATTTCTTCCGTAACTGTATAAGCATAAGTATAATCAGCCGCTTCACGAACGACGGTTAAAATCGTTCCCTCAACCGGACGCATAACCGCACGATACGCTACTCTTGATCCATTAACCAATGCATGCGCCAATTGCAAAGCATCGACAGTTTCATTATCTTCTAATGCCTGGAAGATTCCCCGGAAAATCTGTGAAGTAATAACACCTGAGTTTCCTCTTGCTCCCATCAATAAACCACGGGATAAAGCTTTTAAAATCTTTCCTACATGGTCTTCCTTACAATCTAATGCGGCTTTGGCACCGTTGGAAAAAGTAAGGAACATATTAGTTCCCGTGTCCCCATCAGGTACTGGAAAGACATTTAGTGCATCAATTTCTCCAGAATGATTACCTAAATTATTCATTCCAGATTCCAACATTTGTTTCAATAATTGTCCATTAATCTGATCCATAATTTCTCCTACTTCGCAGCACGTACCCCTTGAACACAGATGTTAACAGCAACAACTTTAAGTTCTAAGGTTTTCTCCAATACATATTTCACGCGTTTTTGTGCTTCTTGCACAACTTCGCTCAATTTAATTCCTTGTAAAGCAATAATATATAAATCTAAAATCAAACCATCTTCTTGTTGGCGCACAATGACACCACGCGCATAGTTTTCTTTCTTTAGTAGTTCAGCCCAACCATCACGAACGACTTTTTGGCTAGACATACCAACAACACCGTAACATTCGGTAATCGTTCCACCAGCAAGACTGGCAATCGCATCCAATGAAATTGAGATATTTCCATATTCTGTAGACTTATTAATAGGCATAAAAGTTCCTCCTACTATCTTAAATATTATACCTTTTTCGTATCCTTAAAACAAATATTCTTATTCGTAGCCATACCCATAGATGCTTGGATCATACTGGCTGGGATCGTAATAATCTGTATAGCCGTAATCATCGTAGCCCGTATCATAGCCATTTTGATTCGTCCAGTCTTGGGATGGATCCTGATCATACGATTGATCTTGCGAATTAACGGCATCAAAGGTTTGGGTTTGTTCATTCCAAATATATTCTTCTTTTGTCGTAGGATCGCGATATAAGCCAGTCATGGCATTATATTCTAATCCCGTTTCTTCATCCATAGTCCAACCATCTTCGCTTTGATTTTGAGTATCCTGCGATTCGGTTGCTGGTTTTTCTTCATCGGCTTTTTTCTTGGTCGTCTTCTTCTTTTTCTTCGTTACTTTTAAATCGCCACAGTCAATTTTTTCAATAGCCGAATTGTTCGCATCTAATAGAAGACAGACATTTTCCCCTTGCAGTTGGGTCAACATGGCCTGGTATTTAGCCATCATCACTAAAGAAGATAGCGAAGTATAAACCACATTTCCATCTTGCATCGTCATCTTGATCATGTTTTTATCATACGATGTTTTATAGGGTACCATCTCAGCAATCTTTTCAATAATCGAACGATTTAAAACTTTCTTATGTTTTTTAAATTGCACACAGATATCTTTTCGCTGTTTAGCCGTAAATCCATTCAACAAAGGAAAATGAATAATCAACTTCAAATATTCTTGGTCTAAAGGGATAGACTCATTATCAATCGTCAACATGTAGTTCTTATCCCCTTTGACATAATAGCCAATGACATCTTTTTCTTTTACATCAAATTTCAAACGACCATTCGCTTTCTGTACATCCACAGAATCCACCAAAGGCATTTGTTTTACCCGATTCTCATAAACAAACCCGGGAATCAAGCGATAATGGGAATCTCTGGATGCTTTCGCTAAATCATAGATTTGTGAATCGCTTAAATAATAATTTCCCGTACAAACCAAAACATGGGCTTTGGAATCAAAGGAAAAGACATAAACCGTACAAGTCGTAAGCACCATCACAACTGCACAAAGCACAATAGCCGACTTCAACGAAAGTCTTTTTATCCAGCGACGAAGTTTTTTTACCAATTTAATTGCTCCACTTCTGTAATTAAGTGAATACCATATTTTTCTTTCGCCTGTCGACGAATCAAATCAATTAAATCACGAATATCACTGGCACTGGCCGTATTGTTTTCATTCACAATAAAATTACTGTGTTTTTCACTCACTTTGGCACCGCCAATTTGAAAGCCACGGAAACCCATTTCATCAATCAATTTCCAAGCCGGCATCTGTTCAGGATTACGAAAAACACTACCTGCACAAGGTTTATCCAAAGGTTGAGAAGCCATTCTTCGTGCTCTACGTGAATCCATTAAATCAGCAATATCTTCGTATTTACCTAATTCCAAATGTAATTTACAAGCTAAAATCACCCAATCCTTATGGGTTTGAAAAATCGAATGACGATAACCAAAATCTAAATCTTCCGCTTTCATCCAAACAATCGAATGATTTTTTAAGACACATACTTCTTCTACGATTGCTTCCATGTTGGACTTATACGCACCGGCATTCATATACAATGCCCCACCAACAGAGCCAGGAATTCCACTTGCCCATTCTAAGCCCGTCAAATTATTCTTCATCGCTTGTACCGATAAATTGATAATAGAGCATCCTGCTTGGGCAATAACCGTTCCATCTTCTTCAATATAAAAGTCATTCATCGTACGATCTAAATTGATGATGGCACCATGAAAAGGCTTGTCACTAAATAATATATTTGAACCTCTTCCCATAATGAAAAAAGGTATATTCTCACTCTCCAAAATATTAATAATACGCATCAAAGAAGTTCCATTATTGGGATAGATATAATAATCCACATCTCCACCTACATGATAGGTGGTATGTTTTCCCATTGGTTCTTCTTCTAAGACTTGTGCATATATAGCTAATTTATCTTTTATAGACATACTATTCCCACCTTATTTGATTATTGATTCACACAAAGAAATCATGTCATAAGCCGCATTTGGTTTACCTAATAAACGCGCCTGTTTTGACACTTCTTCCATCTCTTTGTCATTCAAAAATAATCCTTGAATTTCACGCTGTAAATTTTCGGCATTTAAATCTTTTTCTTCAATCATATGCGCAGCATTTTTTTGCACCAATTGCATCGCATTATAATACTGATGATTGTTGGCAACATACGGAGAAGGTACCAAAATCGAAGGAATACCTAAAGCCGTTAATTCAGCAATCGTTGTTGCCCCAGCCCGACAAATCAAGCCGTCCACTTTCGGATAAATCTTTAAGGTATCCACATAATCCACTACATGAATATCTTTTTTATCATCAAACATATGTAAATCCGATGCATTATTGCGGCCACATACATATAAGAACTGTAAAGAAGAATCCATATCCTTCAAAGCTGATTTCATTAATTCATTCACACTGCTGGAACCAAGCGATCCCATCATGATCAAAATCGTCTTCTTATTTGGATCTAGCTGTAAAGAAGCATAATAGGCTTCATCCAATTTTGCCTCTTTGGCAATGGTAGCACGCGGATTTCCCAAAAGATGAATCTTATCTTTAGGGAAAACTTCTGAACATTTTTCATAACAAGTCACAATCGCATCAACTTTATGCATAACCAATTGGTTCGACTTACCAACAATGGAATTCTGTTCATGAATCATCGTTGGAATGCCTAAAGAAGTCGATGCCATCATCACTGGTGCACTCACATATCCACCAAAGCCAATGACAATATCCGGTTGGAAATCACGAAGATATTTTTTGGCTTTTTTACGCGCCGAAAACATCTGGCCCACAGCACGCCCCTTTTGGAAAACATTGCCCACTAAACCAGATGTATGTAACGATTGAAAACGATAACCATGCGCAGGAATCACTTTAGCTTCCATGCGATCATCGTTACCGATAAATAATATTTCACAGTTTGGAAGCAAATGCGTAAATTTATCCGCCAGCGCAATAGCCGGATAAATATGACCGCCCGTTCCTCCTGTCACTAAACAAATTTTCATAAGACCTTCTTATTCTATTTTAATTGGATTATTTTCTACTTCCAAAGCCCCCACTAAGACATAGCGTTGGTCCGAATTAAATCCATAATCCAAATTACAAGTTGATAACGAAACAAAATTACAAGTAGATGTATCATAGCTATTGGCATACATCGCATTCGCATACCATTGTGAAATGGTATCATCGCGGAAGTCGCCAAAGCTCGTTGTATAGTATACAGAAGAATCTGTAGTTTTGGCAAATGTTAAAATCGAACAACGATAGTTCACACTCGGTGTCAATAAATAAAAGACTTTATGGGCATCAAAGAAACTTTGATCCGCAAAATCTTTCAAATTTGTAAACATGCCTCCACCTTCAACCGAGTGACCATAGATAATCGAGTTATCATCCAAGAATTGGGAATTGGCTGCAGAATCCAAAAATACCGAACCATAGATACTCTCTTGTTTATCCGTCGTATGTGATAAGTAATACGAATTATCGCTACCTTGTACAACTGGGAAAGAAATATCACATCCAGGGACATAGACCCAAGCGACAATATCCGGATTTTGTTGGCGCAAAGCATCCCAGTCTGGATTCAAAACATTCTTAGAAGAATCCTCGGCATATTGCTTATAATTTTGGGTTTCTTTTTCAATTTTGTTTTTCGCTGAATAAATTTCAAAAATATTAAACGCACTATAGGCAAAAATTCCTACAAATACGATTAATAGTATTCGCATAATCCATTTTTTCATACCGATATTTTACACTATTATGCCCTAACTTGCACTTAAAAAGAGTGCCGAAGCACTCTTATCAACAAATTTCGATTTGGTAAGAAGGCGTAAACTTTTCGTTTGGTGCTAAAATCTGTGTTCCTTCTCTTTGATAGAAAGAAGTGTGATTGACATCAAAATCCGCATGACCATACCAAGGTTCAATACATAAGAATTCTGAATGTTTTGGATGCGTCCAAATAGCCAAGTAAGGGAAATCCTTAAAATGCACACGTAAACGATCTTGGTCTTTATACGCCAAAGTCACATAGTTTGATTGGAAGTCTTTATAAATAATTGTTTTATATTCATCAATATCTTCATAGTTTAAATGCCAAACATCCAATTCCGTATCTACCCATTTAGAAGGTTTAACGAAAGTTTCATCAAACAACAATTGTTTGGCAGGTTCTTGTTTTTCAAAAGTTAAGGTATAATCCGTAAAAGCTTCCCCAGCTCTTTCAGGAACGCGGAAAGCCGGATGCAAGCCAAAACTAAATGGCATATCTCTAGAACCCGTATTTTCAATCACATAGTTGATCTTTAAAGTTTTCTTTTCTAAACGATATTGAATTTCATAATGGAATTCAAAAGGATATTGCGCTAAAGTTTCTGCATTTGAATCATACGTAAAAGTCAAACAATCATCCTGCATCAGACCAACACAAGTCGCATAACGAATCAAGCCATGGTTTTTCATGGCATACGTTTTACCATCAATCGCATATTCTTTGGAATAGGTATTTCCAACCAAAGGAAAGAGCGTCGGATTCTTTCCGGACCAGCCTTGATCTCCCTGGTACATCAATTCAACATCGTTTTCTTTATCAATAAAATGTTGAATCTGCCCTCCATCTTCAATACATTCCAAACGACAAAATTCATTTTCTAGTACATAGCACATTTTTTCATCCTCCTAAGGTAGTGATAGATTCCATCTTCTTGAATCGATCCAATCACACAATCTGCACTTTCTTTGCAGGCTTTTTGGGCGTTACCCATCGCAATTCCTAAATCTGCCATTTTCAACATAGCCACATCGTTATCTCCATCCCCGAAACATACAATTCGCTGTAAATGAAATAGCGTTTTCACGTAAGCAATCGCATCACTTTTATCACAATGTTTCGGACGGATTTCTACACAATCACTATAATAAACAACACTACAGTTGCTTAAAAACTGTGCCAGCTTTTGTTTCTGCTGTGGCTTATCAAAATAAATAAGCATATTATAAACATCTTCATTTTGATAAGGCTTATACGAAGGAATGGTCAAATAACAATGCCAACAAACTTCCCGCATTTTCTGACGCCTTTCCAAAGAACCCCAATGCACCGAATTCATAGTAGAATACTTCCAAGCCATACCTTCCCTTTGACAAAAAGCAGAAATCTCTTCTACAAAGTCTGAGGCAAAACAGCTTTCTTTTAAAACCTTTTGATGACCATCTACAATCAGAGGACCACCATCAAATATTTTTGCATCAAAGGCAAAATTACGTAGTTTACCAGGCAAATGTTGCCATTCAGCTTGGGCTCTGGAAGTTGCAGCAATGACGACATTGCCATCCGCATGTAAGGCTTCTAAAGCCTTGAGTGTATTGGGTGAGCATTCATGGAATTTATGATCGTATAAGGTTCCATCTATATCAAAAAAATAGCCTGCTTTCATGCTCTAATAGTAACAAAAAAGGTTAAGCAATACTACTTAACCTCACAAAATTCTTTAATCTGATCCATACGTTCCATCGTTTCATCATAGCCAAGTTGAAACCAAGGATGTAATTTTTTTGGATCAGTTGTATAACGGGTAATCCCTAAATCTTTATGGGGGCGTAAAACCAAGGCTTTTCCATCTTTCTCCAATTGATCGACAAGACCCCATTGTTGCTTATAACGTTCATGACGTTTCTTTAAATCTTGAACAATCACATCATCTTTATAAACCAGTTTGGCCAAACGCAATTGCCAATTTGGTGCGGGTTTGCGTACATAACCTACTTCTTTGGTTGAAATCACAATATGTTTCTGGTTGCCTTGGCGAATACTCTGTTCAATACTAATCATATCCACTAAACCAGCATCCATATATTTCTGTCCTTGAAACATATAAGGATGCGTTAGAAGCAACAAGGCACAACTCGCTTTCACAAGCGTTTGTGATTCATCCAAATACTCTTTGCCATAATATTCGACCGCATGCGTTCTCATATTATAAAGACCAAAATCCATCTTCGAAGAGCTAGATTGAAACGCCTGTATATCCAATTTTTCCCGACTTTCAATAAACGCATTGGTGGATTCGATCCCATATATACTCTTTTCTTTAAAAAGAGGTTTTAAACCAACAACACCCGGTTGACAAGGTGCTTGAATTCCCGTTAATTCCAATCGAGGAATTTGTCTGGCCACATAAGAAGTCAAGATTTCACAACCAGCACTAATTCCTACGGTATACGGTATATATATTTTTTCTTCCAAGAAAGCTTTTAAAACCCCAGCCGAATAAGCTGCTTTGGTTCCGCCGCCTTCGACAACCAATCCCATTTTCTCAAACATAGTAATTCCTCACAATCGATAGACATTATACATGGAATTGAAACGATAGAAAATAGCTAAAACTTTCTTTTTACCTAGTTTTAGAAAAATTCTTTCGCTTTCTTTTCTTAAATTCCAAAAAGAAAAGCTGATAAGTTGAATCTAATCAACTTTTCAGCTTCGTTATTGCGTAACAATAGTTTTCACAACTTCTACCATCTTTTCCATCTTCGTAATAGATGCAAATTCATAAACTCCATGATGATGGAAGGTTCCCGTTCCCAAATTCGGACAAGCCAGACCCATTTCCGTCAAGCGAGCTCCATCGGTACCACCGCGTACTGGAATCGAAACCGGCTCAATCCCTAAAGATAGTAGAGCCGCTTTCGCTTTTTCAACTGGTTTTTTATCTTGCATAAAATCAGCCATATTATAATACTGGTCTTTGATTTCAACACTAAAACGAGGTCCATATTTATCATTTAAGGCATCACAGATCTGTTGGAGAACCAGCTTTTTCCGGGCAAATTTTGTCTTGTCATGATCTCGCAACAAGTACACCAATTGCGCGTGTTCAACCGCACCTTGCATTGAAACCAAATGGTAGAAACCTTGTCGGTCACAAGTCGTTGCAGGTGTTTGATCATTCGGCAAACATTTCGCAAAATCCATTGCCAGTAAAGATGCATTGACAAGTTTGCCCTTCCCTTCTCCAGGATGAATAGCCGTACCTTGAATATGCACAATAGCTTGTGCGGCATTAAAGTTTTCCCATTCTACATTATCGATACGATCCCCATCAACGGTATAGGCATAGGCACAAGGAAACTTCGTTAAATCAAATTGATCCGCTCCACGACCAATTTCTTCATCCACCGTAAACGCTACACAGATTGGTGCATGCGATAGATTGGATGCTTTCAGCTGTTCAATAGCTTCTAAAATAATCGCAATACCAGCTTTATCATCGCCACCTAGTAAAGTTGAACCATCCGTCACAACTAAATCATCACCAATACATGCGGCTAGTTTCGGATAGGCATCTGGATGCATAGAAATCTTGTCATTTAATTGAATCGTCGATCCATCGTATTCTTTGATTACGTGTGGATGTACATTGGCACCACTACATTCGGTTGCGGTATCCATATGTGCACATAAACCAATCGTATCTTTTTGGGAATCTCCATCCAATTGACAATAAAGAATCCCGGTTGAATCCAAGATAACTGAATCAAAGAGTTCTCTGCATTCTTGTTCTAAAACTTTCGCAAAAGTCATTTGTTTATCCGTACTTGGAGTAGTTGTTGAATTCTCATCCGATTGGGTATCATAACTAACATATTTTAAAAAGCGTTCTAAAATCATATCAATGCTGCCGCTAAAGAAGGCACAATTTGCTTCTTTCTTGAAACATAACCATTATCGGAGAACTTCGAAATAGCAGCCGCAACCGATTGTGAAAGTTTTCCCACATATAGAAAACGTGAACCATTTCCTTCGACATTGGTAAAGACCATCATCATCAAATCATAATTTCGCGCTTTATTTTGTTCTTCCATAAACTGGACAAACTGTTTTTCAATCTTATCTACATCTTCCAAAGTGTAGGTAAAGACTTGCGAAATACTGATGCGATATCCACTCAATAGATACTCTTTGGTGTCATTATAAAGAATGTCTTTAAACTCTTTGCCCCGAATCGTAGCTGTATTCTCAAAGAGTTCTTTTGCCATCGCATCAAAATCCAGACCGTATTCTTTTTCCAAACGTTCTTTTAATAAACGATCCACTGGTGTACATGTTGGAGAATGGAAGTTCATCGTATCACTGATGACTCCATATGCTACAAGTTTAGCTACCGTTGGACTCATTTTAATACCATTTTCGCGATACATCATTTCCACAATCGTACATGTACTACCAACACTCATATTACGGAATGAAATTGGATGACTGGTTTCAATATTTCCAATGCGATGGTGGTCTACGATTTCAACGATTTCCGCAGTTTCAATATCATTGATGGCTTGATCCACTTCATTATGGTCAACCAAAATAATCTTACGTTTTTCACTCTTCAACAAGTGATAACGAGCAACCGAACCAACTAAACGATTTTGGAAAACAACCGGATAATTGGAATGACGGGTTTTTAACATCTCATGTTCGACATCCTCGATAAATTCCGTTTTATTAAACGAAACGATCTTACTCTTATCGGTCATAACCAAAGAAACGGGAATCGAACGATAAATCATCTGAATAACTTTCATGATGTTGTAGCTGGTCTTAATGAGGGTTACCCCTTTGGTCTTTGCCATATCCAACATAAAGTCGGTTGGCGTATAGTTCTCGGTACAAATAATCACCGCACAACCATGAGCCATACTCTTCAACATATCATCTTCATGATCATCCAAGACCATGATTGCCCCTTTTAAGTCACGTTCCATTAAACGCTTATCACTAATACGCACATAACCACTGCGTTCCTGGTGACCTTCATAAAGGAATTCACCTTTTAAAGCTTTTACGATATTGCTTAAAGGTGTCTTTTTTAATAAATCTTTGGTAATATTCACATCTTGCATACTAATTGTTGAAATATCATTGATGGTTACTACACCCATGTATTCGCCGACATCATCCACAGCGTATAAAGTCTTTACATGATTTTCTACACAAAGATCCCATCCATGACGAATCGTCTCTTTTTGATTAATAGTAACGGCTTTATCAATTTGAATTTCTTCCAACGTACACTTGGCCGTATTCATATATAGAGGATAATCCAAGCCCAATTTTTCAATCACAAAATTGGTTTCAGAATTCAAGTGTCCCAATCGAGCAGCAACCGCATCAATTCCTTGTTTTTGTTTCAACTCAGCTAAGGCAATGGCTGAACAAATTGAATCAGTATCCGGATGTTTATGTCCAATCACATAAACAGGTAATGCCATACTTCCTACCTCCTGGCTTCTATTAAATAAGTATAACAGAAAAGCCCATCACTTGTGTAAGTGTTTTCATTCATAAGTGAAAAAAAACAGAGCCAAAAGACTCTGTTATTGTAAATTTCCTGTTTTCATAAACCGGGTAAGGACTTCCTGTAAAGCTTCCATTGGTAATCCTACAACATTCGAATACGAGCCATCCAGCCACTCGACAAAGTCACACTCTTGAATGCCATACGCACCCGCTTTATCCATGCATTTTCCACTGGAAACATAATGATAAATATCTAAGTCCGATAAGTCGCGAAAGTGCACTTCACTAGTTTGTACAAAACATTTCTTCTGATTCTGATACAGAAGACAAACCCCAGTTTTCACTTGATGCGTTTGCCCAGAAAGCATTTTTAAACAATCCCACGCATCTTGTTCCGATTTAGGTTTACCCAAGATTTGTTGATCATATACAACAATCGTATCGGCAGCTAAAGTTAGATATTCCGGATAGAGATCATAGACCTCCAAAGCCTTATGCATTGCCACTTTTTCTAAAGCTTCATCCAAGCTGCAATTCAAATCAAATGTTTCTTCCGCTTTAGCGGGATGTACTTCAAAAGTATATCCTGCCTGTTCCAATAATTCTTTTCTTCTTGGCGATTGGGATGCCAGTAACAATTTCATTCTTCCACCTCAAATCCAATTGGTGCTTTGCGAATCTGATAAAAAACGCAAAACAAATTTAATACGATAAGTATGACAAAAAAGCTTAGCACAATCGATACAACCAACTTCTCAAATACCATTTCCGGTAACATATCAATCATAAAATCTTTTGCTGGCGTTAACAGCCAGTCTTGATTCTGAAAGAAGATACTATGAAAATGAATCCAAAAATCGGTAAAATCTGTAGCCATCCATAGTGCTAAAAAAGTCACAAAAATAAAGAAACAAAATGAGGCACCTAAGAGTCCCTTCGTTAAAAAAGCTAAGCCATTCTTAGAATGCATCAAAAGTACAAATAAAAGAATACCGATACCACCAGCTATTCTTCCGGTCCATAGTGCATGTAGATATAAAGCTTTGACATCTACCATATGGCGTTTTTCTTTGGCATCAAAAACCGCTTGTTCTTTCCCCGCAATTTTCATTGTACGATCAATCGAAGAAGCCTTACCGTCTAAATAATCCAGCAACAAAGTTATCGAGGCATTTAAATCCGCTTTAGAAACCGAAAGATCCTCTGCCAAATCCATTCGATCATAGAGCGAAATATAAAAATTTGGATTGAGTGCCCAGGCTTTAATCGAAAACATTAAAGCCGATACAATGACACACCATCCAAATAAAAAACTTAAAAGACTTTTTTTATTCAACCGCAATTAAATCCAATTTATCAATCACAGACAGAGCATCCAATTCCGATAAAAGTGCTTCAATACTGATTTCCATATTATGAATATCTAAAGTTAAAGAAAGCGTATGAATACCATTGATCGGAATGGTTTGATTAATCGCAAGGATATTTCCTTTCCGTTGGGCAACCAGGTTTAAAACCTGGGATAAAGAACCGGCCTCTTCACTGATAACCATGGTGATTACAGCTTCGCGTCTTGATTCTTCTTGATTAAAAGAGAAGACCGCATCTTTATATTTATAATAGGTTCCGCGCGAAACGCCAACCGCTTTTACCGCTTCACTGATTCGCTTTACTTTACCCGATTGAAGAAGATTTCTAGCTTCAATAACCTTCTCGAGAACATCAGGTAAAATATCACTCGATACTACGAAAAACTTACTCATAAACGACATAAGCTCCTTTCTTTGAAATATGAACTTCTTTACAGAAAAGATGTAACCCTTCTGCAAAAGACTGCAATGCAGCCAAAGGTTCGGATGCATGATGAATCGCAATCATCGTACTACCGGAGCCAGAAATCCACATCGGAATGCCATGATCCTGGCAATATTGGTGAATGGGTTCATAAGCCAATATCAAATGTTTCCGATAGGGTTCATGAATAAAATCATGACAACTTGCTTCTAATAAAGTTAAGTCACCGGTCTGTAGCGCCTGCATAAAACTCAATGCGTAAGCAACCTGTTTCTTTGTATGGTCCAAAGATAAAGACTTTGGTAAGACTTTGCGTGCTTGGGCAGTAGGTACTTCTTGATCCGGAACCATGGCCAATAACTTCCAATCTGCACATGGCATAGGGGTTGAATAAATTTGGTCACCCTCCATAAAAGAAACCGATACATTTCCCATTAAAGCAGGTCCAACATTATCGGGATGCCCTTCAAAACGCGTAGCGATATCCAACATCTCTAATTTCGTCAAAGGGCTGCCAAACCAGGCATTGGCCCCTTCAATTCCCGCAACAATACACATTGCACTTGATCCAAACCCGCGACTCGATGGCAGGCTTGAATCAATATGCAAATGAAAAGAAGGACATTCTTTTTTCAGTTTTTCACAGGTAGTTTTAAATGCTTGTAAAACTAAATTGTCAGGACCGGAAAATTCTTTCGGGCAACCGGTAATCAACCATTGATCGGCTGGTTCAAAGATAAACGTTGACCACCAATCCAAAGCCATTCCCAAACAATCAAATCCGACACAACAATTGGCCGTGGTTGCAGGAACAACAACCTTAATCATTGAAAAACTCCTCAATGGTATGAGCTACATTTTCCTTCATAGCGTCAATAGCAATGACATCTTTATGTAAAACTGGTAATGTTTCAAGTTCAGCTAGACCTTTTGGAATTGGATCTTGGCAAACCTTTTCCAATTGATGCATCGCATCAAGTTCATCCTGACTTGTTTTTCCAATGGCATCTAAGACATCTTGCGAGAACTTATATGGTGAAGCTGTAGCTAGAGAAACCATCGGTCTTTGGCTGGCTTTATCAGCAATGTCATAGCCAATCGCTGAATGAGGATCTAAGATCACTTGTTTGTCTGCATAAGTTTGCCCAATAATTTGCTTTGTTTCGGTATCAGAAACATAGCCACAATCAAATAAAGCTTGAATCTTAGCTAATAAAGCTTTAGGGATTTCATATCGACCCGTATTTTTCAAATCATCCATGCAGCCTTTCACAAAAGCCGCATCACAATCTGACATGTAATACAATAAGCGTTCCAAGTTAGAGCTGATCAAAATATCCATACTTGGAGAAATCGTTTGAATAAACGGACGGTTACGATCATAGACACCCGTTCTCAAGAAATCTGTTAAGACATGGTTTTCATTACTTGCGACATAGAATTTTTCTACCGGTAAACCCATTAGATACCCATAGTATCCGGCAAGAACATCCCCAAAGTTACCCGTTGGTACACTATAGGAAACCTTTTTGCCTAATTCAATCACGCCTTGGTTCACCAATTGTTTATATGCTTCAAAATAATAAACGATCTGTGGAACCAAACGCCCAATGTTAATGCTGTTAGCACTCGTCAAACGAACCGCATGTTTTTTTGCAACAGCTTTTAATTCTTCATCTAAGAATAGTTCTTTCACTTTACTTTGGGCATCATCAAAGTTTCCTTTAACCCCGAATACCTTCACATTGTTTCCTCGTTGGGTAACCATTTGACGATATTGAATTTGTGAGACTTTTTGATCTGGATAAAAAACCACAATACCGGTATCTTTTACATCTTGAAAGCCCGATAAGGCAGCTTTTCCCGTATCCCCACTAGTTGCCGTTAAGATCAAAGCTTTTTCCTTCGTCGTCTGTAAAGCTACGGACATCAATTGCGGCAATAAAGTTAAGGCAACATCTTTAAAAGCCGATGTTGGTCCATGGAAAAGTTCTAAGACATAAACATCCCCAACTTTACGTACGGGTGTAATTGCCTGGCTGGCAAAGGTATTGCCATAGGCATTTTCTACGCACATCTTTAATTCTTCTTCGGTAAAATCGCTTAATAGCTGTTTTAAGATATATACCGCATTTTCTTTATACGATTGATGACAAATCGTTTCCAGGTCTAATTGAACACTGGAAAGTTCAGGCCAAACATATAGGCCACCATCACTAGAAATTCCTTCTAGAATTGCTTGTTTACTAGAAATTTTGTTTCCTTTATTTCGAGTTGATTCATATACGTTTTGCATGGTAAATCCTCCTTGAAATTGCATATATCCTATGATACAATGTCCACATTATAAAAACAAGTGTTTTCAAACTGAATCTATTTTTTTGTTTTTATGAAAGAATGTACATAGAGCCTGTACCTTTTTTTAAGATTTGTTCTATTGTATATACAAAATCCTAGGGAGGGAACATTTCATGTTAAAAATCACTAAATTTGGTGGAAGTAGTGTTGCCAACGCAACCCAGTTTAAAAAAGTTAAGGGAATCGTCGAATCCGATCCTTCCCGACAATATGTAGTTGTCAGTGCGCCAGGTAAACGCACAGCCAGCGATAATAAAATTACCGATCTTCTATATTTATTAGATGCCCATCGTCAATACCATGTAGATGCATCTAACGTCACAAAAATCATTCGGGATCGTTTCTTAAGCATTAAAAACGAACTCGGTCTTAAACAAAACTTAGAAAAAGACTTAGATGAATTCTTTGCGAATCTTGCCAAGATGAATCAAGCAGAAATCGTCTCACGAGGCGAATATTTCTGTGCTAAATTAATGGCCGAATATTTAGGCTATGCCTTTGTGGATGCAGCCGATGTGATTCGTTTCCGCATGGATAAAACCATTGACTGGGATGCAACCACAAAAAAAGTTCAAGCCAAATGTGCAAAATACGATCATTTTGTATTCCCAGGTTTCTACGGAAGTAATGCCAATGGGCAGATTCAAACCTTCCCACGTGGCGGTGGCGATATTTCCGGAGCTATTTTAGCCCGTTGTATCAACGCTGACATTTATGAAAACTGGACCGATGTTTCCGGTTTCTTAATGGCCGATCCACGCATCGTCAAAAACCCAGAACAAATTACGCATATCACCTATTCTGAATTACGTGAATTATCTTATATGGGAGCTAGCGTGTTACATGAAGATGCTATCTTCCCAGCAAAAGAAAAAAATATTCCAATTCATATCTTAAATACCAATCGTCCCCAAGATAAAGGAACGATTATCCAGGAAAGCATTGAAGGCGAACAACCTTATGCGATTACCGGAATTGCTGGAAAACGTGGTTTCACAAGTATTCTTGTCTATAAGAAACACATGTCCAATGAAGTTGGTTTCATTCGAAAAGTCTTATCTATTGTAGAAGACTACAATGTACCAATCGAACATATTCCAAGTTCAATCGACTCTTTCAGTATTGTCGTTGCGGACAGTGATGTAGAAGATATTCTCTATGAGATGGTGGCTCGCATCAAAAATGAAATCAAGCCCGACTACGTTAAGACAAAATCAGGCTTAGCCCTTATTTCTACCGTTGGTCGAAATATGAGTGCCAAACCTGGTACTTCCGGAAAACTCTTTGGTGCCCTTGGCTCAAACCATATCAATATCAGTATGATTGCCCAAGGTAGCGATGAAATGAATATTACTGTAGGAGTTAAAGAAGAAGACTTCAATAAAACTGTTCAAGTCATTTATGATACATTTGTCACAAAGGAGAAAAAATAGATATGAAAATTGCGATTGTAGGAGCCACCGGTGCGGTTGGCCAACAAATGCTTCAATGTTTAGAAGAAAGAAATGTCGAAGATGAAGTGAAATTACTAGCTTCAAGTCGTTCAAAAGGCAAAGTTGTTTCTTATAAAGGAAAAGATCTTGTCATTGAAGAATTATGTGAAGATTCTTTTAACGATGTGGATTATGCCCTGGGTGCAACGGAAAATGACATCACAAAGATGTGGATGCCATGGGCCCAAAAGAATCATGTTGTCGTTGTAGATAACTCCAGTGCCTATCGTTTGGACAAAGATGTTCCCTTAGTTATTCCAGAAATCAATCCTGAAGATATTCAAAAACACCATGGCATTATTGCCAATCCAAACTGCGCAACCATTATTGCCTTAGTAGCATTAAATGAATTAAAGAAAGAATTTGGCATTAAACGAATGATCGTTTCTACCTACCAAGCCGTATCCGGAGCTGGTGTCAAAGGAATTCATGATCTAGAAGCACAAGCTAAAGATCCAAGCATTCCTTCTACCGCTTTCCATTACCAAATTGCGTATAACTTGATTCCGCAAATTGGTGACTTTGATGACCAAGGTATTTCTAAAGAAGAATGGAAAATGCAGAATGAAGGAAGAAAGATCTGGCACGATGAGAACTTGCTGGTATCTTGTACTTGTGTTCGGGTCCCCATTCTAAGAAGTCATAGTGAATCTATTTTCATCGAATGTGAAAAAGAAGTTGATGTTGCCAAAGCCCGTGCATGTATTGAAAAAGCAGCTGGTTGTCAATTAAAGGATGATCCACAAAATAAGATTTATCCAATGCCACTTGATACCACAAATCAAGACGACGTCTTTGTCGGACGTTTTAGAAAAGATATTGCCGACCCAAGCGGTCATAGCTTAAGCTTATTCTGTTGTGGTGACCAGATTCGTAAAGGCGCTGCCACAAACGCTGTACAAATTCTACAAGAATTATTGAAATAGGAAGATGAGCAATCTTCCTTTTTTTTGATAAACAAAAAGAGGATTTCATCAGAAATCTTCTTTTTTATAAGCCGAAACTATAAAGTACAAAGACAAAGGCGATCGTAGCAATCACGACAAGAATCGTAGGACAATCTTTCCATGCACAAACAATCGCAAACAATCCGCCCAATACACCAATCCAAGGTGTATCTCCAACCGATAGGATAGCAGGAAAGACCATTGCGGTTAAAGCCGTATACGGAATAAGCTTTAAAAACATCTCAAAGCGTTTGGATAAATGAAAACGATCAAGACAAAAAGCAGGAATAGCTCGTGGGATAAAAGTGACTAATCCCATCAAGCTGATCAAAACAACCATTCTCATAGCACATCCTCCTCTTTGACAATCCATAGACCAATAAAAGCCGAAAGAAGGGTGGCACAAATCATCGCCCAACTACTAGATAAGAATTGGGAAAAGATTGTGGAAAGTATAGCAGTGCAGCCAACTACCATCAATAAGCGAGAACTTTTTTTTGCCCCGGGAATCACCAAGGCAATGAACATCGCATAAAGCGAAATACCTAAAGCACTGGATAAAACCGGCGGTAAAAGATTTGTGGATACAGCACCAAGCCAAGAGCCGACAAACCAACTTAACCAGCACGTAAGTCCTAAGCCAAAAAAGTAGCTGATATTATCGATTGGTTTAGGCTTTGAAGTATAGAGGGCAAAGACTTCATCGGTAATAAAGAACGACAATAAAACTCTTTGCCAACGCTTGCCATCATGTAATTTATCCATTACACAAGTCGACAAAATAATATGCCGCAAATTCATAATGAATGTCGTACAGACAATCGCTAAAATTGTGGCATGTTGCCCCATCATATTAATGCCGGCCATTTGTCCAGCTCCCGTATAAACAAATAAGGATAAAGATAAAGTAGCCGGGATACTGACATGGGCATTCACAGCCATCATGCCATACGCAATTCCAATCGGAATATAACCTAAAATAACCGGAATTCCATCTTTCATTCCTCGTTTAAATAAAGTCCAACGATGCATAAATCCTCCATTACATAGTAAGTATATAGGAATTAGGGGTTTATCGCAATAAAAAAGAGCATTTCTGCTCTTAGAATCGAAATGGTGCGGCCGATGCGACTTGAACGCACACGGAATTGCTTCCACAGCCCCCTCAAAGCTGCGTGTCTACCGGTTCCACCACGGCCGCATGGTTATATTTTACCGCATTTTTTCGATTTTGGCTACACACTCTACACCAGTTGTTTGACAAAACATATCAACCGGTTGAATATACTGGCATTTATACCCCGCTTTTTCCATCCATTGTAAATCCCGATATAAAGTTCTCGGATTACAAGAAACATATACAATTCTTTTCGGATTGATGGTCATAAGATCTTGCAGACCTTGTTCATTCATTCCCTTTCGCGGTGGATCCACAAAAGCTACATCAATGGCTTTTTTTTGCATCATTAAATCATGCGCAAATAAGCTGGCATCCTGACAAAGATAGGTACAATTTGTGATGTCATTTAAACGACAATTCTTCTTTGCGTTCTCTACCGCTTCTTCTACAATTTCTACCCCTAAGACTTCTTTGACATATTTGGCTACCGATAAACCAATGGTTCCGGTTCCGGCATACATATCGACAACCGTCATAGATGCATCCAGTTCTGCAGCTTTTATAGCTTCCTTATATAAAACTTCCATCTGTTGGGAATTCACTTGGAAAAAGGATTTAAAATGCAATTCAATTGTGTTCGATAAACAATCTGCATAGATTGAATCTTTTCCATATAAGACTTCATAATGCTCACCTAAGATCACATTGTCGTTGCGCTTGTTGGTATTAAAGACAATACTTTTTATAGAAGGAAACGTTCTAACACATTCTTTGATCAAGGAATCCCAGGCATTCTTTTGCTGACCAATGAAGACAATTTGCGCTTCCTTCGTTTTATCAAAATAACGAATAAAAAGATGCCGTAAACCTTCGGCTAATTCCACCGTTAAATGTTCTTGAAAAAATTGATATAGTGCATTGATCTCATGCGATTGAATCTGGCAAGAAGAACAAGGAACAATATCATTGGAATGACTGCGATAAAAGCCCATCACAACTTTCCCATTCTTTATTTGAACCGGAAACTGCGCTTTGTTGCGATAATAAAGAGGTTCTTTTGCCCCTAAAGGAAAAAGCACATTTTGGTCTTTCATCAAAGCCTTTAAATGTTTATATTTAAAGTCCAATTGGGCGGCATAGCTTAAATGTTGCAGCTGACAACCTCCACAGCGACCCGCTACCGAACAAGATGGTTCTATACGAGCAGGACTTTTTTTTATAATCTTTAAAACTCTGGCATAAGCATATTTCTTTTTTACTTTGGTAATCGCAATTTCTACCTTCTCACCAACTAAGACAGCCGGTATAAAAACAACCATGGCATCAATTTTCGCAATCCCATAGCCAAGATTGGTATCATCTATAATATCTACTGTATATATTTCATTCTTTTTCATGTTCCTAGTGTATCAAAAAAAATCCATATTGACTATTGTGGATAAGTATTGTATAAATACATAGCTAGCTAATAATTAACATGCTAACGAAAAGGAGGAACTATGAGAAAAATCCACCGGTATGGAATGTACTTTAAACGCATTCACTTAGATATCGAAAAAGAAATACATACTAAGTTGAGCGCCTACAATCTTACCAAAAGCCAATTGGATATCTTAAACTATCTCGATCAACATCCCGATCAGATGACTTGTCAAAAAGATCTACAAAACTATTTACATGTATCTAATGCCACAATCAACGGCTTAGTCAATCGTTTGGAACAAAACGGCTATATCTATCGCATCACCAATAGCGAAGATAAACGAATGGTTTCCATTCATCCGACCGAGAAAGCCAACCAAATCAAAGATCTTTTTCTCACAACGATATACAATCTGGAACAAAAGATGATGGCCCATATTGCCCCTGACAAACAAGAAGAACTTGTCAACTTATTGGAACAAATGATTCAAAATATAGAAAGCGAGGATCAACCATGTTAAAAACTTTACTGGCTCAAGTCAAAGAGTACAAAAAAGCTTCGATATTAGCCCCTTTATGGGTTGCGATGGAAGTTGTTTTGGAAGTCTTTATTCCCTTCATGTTATCCATCATGATCGATAAAGGCTTAAATGCCCCCGGCGGTAATATGCAAGTTGTCATTATCACAGCCATTATTATGCTCATTGCCGCTACATGTTCTCTCTTTTCCGGTTTCCAAAGTGGAAAATACGCCGCCTATGCTTCCGCGGGTTTTGCCAAAAACTTGCGTAAAGCCCAATATGAAAAGATTGAAGACTTCTCTTTTAAGGAAATTGATAAATATTCCACAAGTTCCTTAATCACACGTATGACAACCGATGTAACCAATGTACAAAATGCCTATATGATGATCATTCGTACTTGTGTACGTGCTCCAATGATGTTAGTTGCCACGCTTTTTATGACATCACTTTTAAATAAGAAAATTGCCATGTATTTTGTCGCAACCATCATTTTATTAGGCATCGTATTATTTGGCGTAATCTTTATCGTACGTCCCATCTTTAACCGTTTATTTAAAGAATATGACCGCTTAAACCAAGGCGTACAAGAAAATGTTTCTGGTATTCGCGTAGTAAAATCCTTTGTGCGAGAAGACTATGAAATCAAACAATTTCATAAAAGAAGTAAAGCTCTGTTCTCTACCCAAAGATTAGCCGAAAATATCTTAACCATTAATGCCCCTGCCATGCAGTTTAGTGCCTATGCCTTGATTCTTTTAATCTCTTGGACCGGAGCCCATATGATTGTTTCCCATACTATGACAACCGGTCAATTGATGAGCTTATTTACCTATGTCATGAATATCTTAATGTCGTTGATGATGTTGTCGACGGTTGTCGTTATGGTTTCCATGTCCATTGCCAGTGGATCACGTATCAGTGAAGTCATCAACCAAAAAAGCTCCCTAACTTCTCCAGAAAACGGACTTACTACCGTTGCCAATGGAGACATTCGCTTCAACCATGTAACCTTTGACTATGGAAAAAACGATGATGAAAGCCAACATGTTTTAGAAGATATCAATTTACATATTCCCAGCGGCTCTACACTAGGAATCTTAGGCGCAACCGGAAGCTCCAAATCCAGCTTAGTCCAGTTAATCCCCCGGTTATATGATGTCAGTGAAGGAAGCGTTGAAGTAGCCCAGCACAATGTCAAAGATTATGACTTAGAAGTATTGCGTGACAATGTCGCAATGGTGCTACAAAAAAACGTATTGTTCTCTGGAACTATCAAAGAAAACATGCGTTGGGGAAATGCCGAAGCCAGTGATGAAGAAATCATGGAAGCCTGCAAACTTGCCCAAGCCGATGAATTCATTCAATTGATGCCCGATAAATATGATACCTATATTGAACGCGGTGGAAGTAATGTATCGGGTGGACAAAGACAGCGTTTATGTATTGCCAGAGCTCTACTAAAAAAACCAAAGATATTAATTCTAGATGATTCAACTAGTGCCGTTGATACCAAAACCGATGCCTTGATTCGTCAAGCCTTCCTGAAAAAAATTCCGAATACAACGCGTATCATTATTAGTCAAAGAATTAGTTCCATACAAGATGCAGACCAAATCTTAGTCTTAGACAATGGAAAGGTCAGTGCCATTGGAACCCACGAAACGCTTTTAAAGACTTCCCCACAATATCGGGAAACGTATCTTGCCCAACAGAAAGGCGGTGATTTTGATGAAGCGTAAAAACAGTTTAATGCGCATCTTAAAAGAAGCCATTGCCAGCCATAAGATATTAAGTGCTCTGGTTTTATTGTTGATAATCTTTTCCGCTTTTGCCAGTGTCTATGGATCGCTTTTTATGCAGAAGCTAGTCGATGATTATATCACTCCACTTAGCACGCAAACAAACCCCGACTTTACCCCATTGCTGAAAGCCCTCTTTCAACTTATGGGTATTTTCCTAACGGGTGTCCTTGCGACATGGCTCTATCGCTTCTTTTGTGTAACAATTTCTGTTGGTGCCTTAAAAACGATTCGTGATGATTTATTCGAACATATGGAAACCTTGCCAATTAAGTACTTTGATACCCATGCCCATGGCGATATCATGTCCGTTTATACAAACGATATCGATACCTTACGCCAAGTCTTATCCGAAAGTATTCCGATGGCTTTAAGTTCCTTTATCACTATCCTTTCGGTATCCATATCTATGATTGTCTTAAACTTACCAATGGCATGTGTCACTTTCTTTATTGGCTTTTGTATGATCTATGTCAGCAAGAAAGTTTCTATGAAATCTGGTAAATACTTTAAGATGCAACAAAACAGCTTAGGTAAAGTTAATGGATATATTGAAGAGATGATGGAAGGAAGTAAAGTCATTAAAGTCTTCAATCATGAAAAAATTTCGATTGAAGATTTCAATACACTCAATGAAGAATTAAGTCATGCTTCCAGCAATGCCAATAAATATGCCAATGTCTTAATGCCAATCCTAGGAAATATGGGATACATTTCTTTGGTTTTCAATGCCTTATTTGGAACCATTTTAGCTATGAATCATATTGCCGGATTAACCTTAGGAACGATTGCTGCCTTTGTACAATTGAACCGTTCTTTTAATGGACCAATTGGTCAAATCTCCATGCAGTTAAATGCGATTGTCATGGCCCAGGCCGGAGCAGAAAGAATTTGCCGTTTAAAAGATGAAGTATCCGAAGTCAATGAAGGTCGAGTTACCTTAGTCAATATGAAACAATTCAATGGAGAATGGATCGAATGTCATGAAAATACCGGTCATTGGTTCTGGAAACATCCAAGAAAAGATGGTGTTGCCTATGTAGAATTAAAAGGGGATGTACGCTTTGAAGATGTAAATTTTAGCTATACGCCGAAAAAGACCATCCTCCACCACATCAACCTCTTTGCCAAGCCAGGCCAAAAAATTGCCTTTGTCGGGGCAACCGGAGCTGGTAAAACAACCATCACCAACTTAATCAACCGTTTCTATGATATCCAAAGTGGTTCGATTACGTATGATGGCATTGATGTTAAGTTGATTAAAAAAGAAGATCTACGTCGCTCATTAGGTATCGTTCTACAAGATGTAAACTTATTTACCGGAACGATTATGGATAACATCCGTTATGGAAATCTTGAAGCCAGTGATGAAGAGTGCATCGCAGCCGCAAAACTTGCCAATGCGCATGATTTTATCAAACACTTGGAACACGGCTATCAAACCCAAATTGATGGAAGCGGTGAAAGCCTCAGTCAAGGGCAACGTCAATTGATTTCGATTGCCCGAGCTGCAGTAGCCAATCCACCAGTCTTGATTTTGGATGAAGCAACTTCCAGCATTGATACAAGAACCGAAAAAATCGTACAAGATGGTATGGATAAATTAATGCATGGACGAACCGTATTCGTCATTGCTCACCGTTTATCAACCATTCAAAATGCCAATGCGATCATGGTCTTAGACCAAGGACGTATTATTGAAAGAGGAAATCACGAAGATCTACTCGAACAAAAAGGAATTTATTATCAACTCTATACGGGTGCCTTTGAAATGGAATAAAAAAAGGAGAACTTCAATTCGAAAATTGGAGTTCTCTTTTCTTTTATAAATTCTTTATTTGCAGAGCACGAATCGCATTTAATACAGCAATAATCATGACACCGACATCCGCAAAGATGGCAACCCACATATTGGCAATACCTAAAGCACCAAGTAATAGACAAACTAGTTTTACGCCAATCGCAAAATAGATATTTTCATAAACGATACGTAAACATTTCTTGGCAATTTTAATGGCTTTAGAAATACTGAGTGGATCATCATCCATTAATACGATATCTGCGGCTTCAATCGCTGCATCACTACCTAAAGCTCCCATCGCAATACCTACATCCGCACGCGAGAGAACCGGTGCATCATTGATGCCATCTCCAACGAAGGCTAACTTCTCTTTTTCTTGTTTGGCATCCAATAAAGCTTCCACTTGAGCAACTTTATCTTGTGGCAATAACTCGCTATAGACTTCATCAATACCTAAATCTTTGGCAACTTGATCCGCAACTGATTTCATATCTCCGGTCAACATAACCGTCTTTTTAATATGTAAGGCTTTTAAAGCTTGAATTGAAGCTTTCGCATTTGGTTTCATCACATCGGAAATCAAGATGTGTCCCATGTATTTTCCATCGATGGCTACATGCACAATCGTTCCTACTTCATGACAAGCCTGGTAAGGGATTTGATATTGATCCATCAATTTACCATTTCCTGCTAATACTTCATGACCATCTACGGTAGCACAAACACCATGACCACTGATTTCTTCCACATTGGAAATACGTTTTTTATCGATTTCTTTGCCATACGCTTTTAATAAACTCTTAGAAATTGGATGTGTCGAATAACTCTCGGCATAAGCCGCATACTCCAAAAGTTGACTTTCATCGATTTGTGCATGATGGATGCCATTTACTTCAAAGACACCTTGTGTCATGGTACCGGTTTTATCAAATACAACAATCTTTGTCGAAGCTAGAGCTTCCAAATAATTCGATCCTTTGACAAGGACACCAGCATTGCTGGCACCACCAATTCCGGCAAAGAAAGTTAACGGAATACTAATAACTAAAGCACAAGGACAACTGATAACTAAGAAAGTTAAAGCACGATATAACCAAACCGACCAGTCAGCAGGATTGCCCATCAAAAGATTCACAATCGGAGGGAGTAAGACTAAAGCCAGTGCTCCATAACATACTGCTGGTGTATAGTAATGCGCAAAGCGTGAGATAAAGGCTTCAGAACGGGATTTCTTCGAACTGGCATTTTCAACCATATCCAAGATTTTCGATACCGTTGATTCACCAAATTCTTTAGTCGTCTTTACTTTAATCAACCCAGTCAAGTTAATACAACCACTAATAACTTCATCGTTTTCATTGACTTCACGTGGCAAACTTTCACCCGTTAAAGCACTTGTATTCAAAGTAGAACTTCCTTCAACTACAACCCCATCAATGGGTACTTTTTCGCCCGGTTTTACAACAATTACAGAACCAATTTCAACTTCATCCGGATCCACTTGTTCTAAGTCACCTTGAGCATTTTCAATATTCGCATAATCGGGGCGAATATCCATAAGTTCAGTAATGTTTCTACGACTCTTTCCAACCGCATAGCTTTGGAAGAGTTCCCCAATTTGATAGAACAACATAACGGCTGTACCTTCACTGTAATCACCGAGAGCAATTGCCCCAACGGTTGCCACAGCCATTAAGAAGTTTTCATCAAAAACTTGATGATGCTTAATTCCCTTCCATGCTTTCAATAAAATGTCATATCCAATCACAAAATAGGCGGTTAAAGAAAGCATTGCATTCACGATTGTGGAAAAGTGAATGACTTTACAAAGGATAAAAAGAAAGGCTGCTACCAAAATTCTTTTAAAAACTTTCTTTTGTTTCTTATTCATAATCACACCTCATTTTTATAGTTGAACATATATTCAACTTACAAACTCATTATAGTGTACGATTCATTCAACTGTCAATTGGAAATTTATCTTCTTTTCCCTTATAATACAAAAGGTAGGAGGAATCGATATGTTAGAAAACCGTTGCGATTGTAAAGCTAAAAATGAGGATTTAATTCAAAAGGTGAAAGATCAACTTCCTGATTTCAATACCATTATGGAATTATCCGACTTTTTAAAAGTCATGGCCGATAGCACACGGCTTCAACTATTGATGTCTTTGCAACAAAGTGAGATGTGTGTATCTGATCTTGCGAATGTCTTAAATATGACAAAATCAGCCGTATCCCATCAATTAAAAGCACTACGTCTTTCCAAGCTGGTTAAATCTAGAAAAGATGGAAAAACAGTCTATTACTCACTCGACGATGAACATATCGAAGATATCTTAGCGATGTCCATTAATCATATTCAAGAAAAGTAGGAAAAGCCTACTTTTTTTCTTGCGAAAAAAAAGAACCAAAACTGGTTCTTAGAAGAAAATTTCACAATCGTCTTCAACGATTTTACAATTTTTCAATACATCTTCCATGACAGCTTTTGGTTCTACACCATCTTCAAATTCAACATTCATCTTCAATGTCATGAAGTTTACAACCGCTTTTTTTACACCTTCGGTCTTATTGGCTGCTTCTTCCATCTTGTTGGCGCAGTTCGCACAATCCACATCAATTTTATACGTCTTTTTCATACTTTCTCCTTTTATGAACACTTGAACAATCGTTCATCTATTTGATTTCATTATATGCATCGAACTATCCTCTGTCAACAAGATTCAAACAATTCTACATCCCCAAAACAAGTGATATTCCCATCTTGTACAATAAGACCACCAAGTTCTCCAATCGCATAGACCAGATGCTTTTTATCTGCTAAAACCTGTTCAATAGAAGCTTTTTGATTAGAGCTATTTTGATAATGGGGTTCGATTGAAAAGCCAGATAAGGTAGCTAAACCCGAATAATAGCCAAAAGTCGGATAATCTTGGTCTGGTGTTATATGATATTGATCCAGTTGAATCATAGCCCCTGCACTATAGCCCAACATCAAGCCTTTATAGTTTTTTAAGAGCTTCTTTAGACGAAATTCTTTAATTCGTTTCATCATTAGATCCGGGGCACCACCCGTAATCAATAGAATCGAGCTGTTTAAAATCTTGGATTCAATTTCTTGTCTGGAATCTTGAAAATAATTGACCCATACAATTTGTTCTTTCTTTATGCCATACTTGAAAAATACATCTGTATTCGCGCGATACCAAATCCCCTGACCCGGCGCATATTGTTTATTCCAGTCCGAACTATTTTTGGTGTCATCAAAAAAGCTAAACGCAAAAACACAAACCCGATCCGTTGCATGAATGTATTTCCGTAAGATAGGAAAACACCATTTCGCATCGATTTCACTAGTATTCATAAGAATATGTGTCGTTGGTCTTTCTACATAAGCTTTGGGATGAACCAACGTTCCACTAACATAAGGAAACCGAATACCTTGCTCTGTTTTCCAGGTTACCTGTACTTGATTTTCTTCAAAGACATATTTTGGCTCAAGTCCAGATAAGTAATATGAGTTTTCGCTGTAACACTTCTCATCTTCTAAAGTACAATGATTCGAACAAGATATCAGTTTCATAGATACTCCTAAAAAAAAGCGATACACTAACGTGTAATCGCATTTACTACATTTTGGTTTTTCGCCGAAGTTTCAACATCGGTCGTCTTCTCTCCATTACCGGTTTTGGTCTCTTTAATATAAACGTATCCATCGGTATTTCCATCTTTCGGAATAAAGTTATAAGCTCCAACTTCGAGGTCATAATTCTTTCCATCTTTATCTTGTGGATTCGTGAAATACGTTTCAATAGGAAGGACACCCGCAACCGCATCATAGCTTTGATCGGCAATGGATTGCACCGTATCTTGTCCTGCATCATCGGCACAGTCTACACTAATACGCAATGTAGCACTCTTTAAAGTTACTTCTGCATTTTGTACACCATCAATGGAAGTTAATGCCGATTGTATTTGATCCAAATTATCTTGGGTAATTTTAGGGTTCAAATCATTGGAACCAAAACGATTCCCTACTACCGGTTTATCTTGACCAACCGCACTCGTCAAAAGAACGTATGCTACAAAGATCACTGGAATCGCAATAACTATTACTGTAAACCAAATCAATTTATGACCTTGTTTACGCTTTGTACTCACCTTACGAGGTGTTGATTTCTTCACATTTGCCATACTACATTTTTCTCCTAGAACGTATTATACCATATCCCCTGCGCATTTCCCAATGCTAGCTTAGAAGGAAGTCACGGAATTCACCACAGTTTCATTTTTATTTCGCTTCATCATACAATACGTTTCTTCATTATCAATCACTTTTACAGAATACTCACAATCAACACTTTTAAACTTGGATAATTGTTTTTTGGCAACTTGCGAAACCGCCAGCATTTCGCCAGATGTCTTGCCATGAGCCGTAATAGTAATATTTAACTTTTCTAAGGTATCCCCATCGTATTTTGCCTGGGCAATACAATACGTATTATCCGCTAATACCTTTGCGACCTTATTTTGATAAGCTAAGAATTGATCAGATAAGGTTGAATCTTTCTTCGCAATTTCATTGCTTGGAACACGATACCAATGTTCCGACAAGTTTTCAAAATCCTGATCATTTTTATTTAAATACAAAGAATAGATATAGCCGCCCAGATTATCATCTTCACTCTCGCTTAATTGATAACTCGCTACATAGATAGGAATCGAATCCGTAATCTCATTATAGCGAGAACGCATATAATTCACGAGTTTGGTCGAAGTGACTTTTAAATAATTTCGCATTTTCGCTTTTTTTACTTTGGTATTATGTTCTCCAACCGTTCCATTGACCACAAGGGCAATCGAAATACCTTTTAGATCCTTGCCTTTATACCAGTCTAATTCATAGATATCCGCAAGTAGGATAGCTCCTTTTACTTTTCCATTTCCGGTATTAAATTCTTCTTCACTACCAGGATTTAAACCATTGGGATTATCATCACGCAATGTTCCTAACAATCCACGCGAACCATCGGTTGCATCTAAGGTATCGTAATCTAAAAAGGCATGTGTTTTATATTTCACTTGATTCGGTGAAAAATATTGTTTGGAAAGATCCATCAATCCATCTTCAATTTGCACACGAGTGTTTTGATCAGAAATCAAGCCAACATGTTTTACCCGTGTATCCGAAGTATTATAGGGCATCACAGCCTGGTATTCATCCGCATCACTTGAGTCCGCATTATTGGAACCAAAAGAAGAACATCCTGTAATCCCTAACGCTAAAATTGTAAAAAAACATACTACTTTTCTTTTAAGCATTTTCGACCTCCTGCATAAATTCTTCTTCTGTCATCGTCGCAACGCCAAGCTGTTGCGCTTTCGTTAATTTGGAACCTGCAGCACTTCCATAAATCACAAAATCCGTTTTCTTAGAAACCGACCCAGCTACATTAGCCCCCAGCGATTCCAAAATCGCTTTAGCTTCTTTTCTTGTGTAATGTTCCAAAGTTCCCGTTAAAACACAAGTTTTATTCGTAAAGCGAGAGACCTTCTGTTCTTTTTTTGTCTGTTCCATACACAAGCCACAGCTTTGTAGGACATTAATTAAATGTTGATTTTTTTCTTCAGCAAAGAAGGAAAGAATACTCTCGGCAGTAATTTGACCAATATCTTTTAAACCTGTCAATTCTTCTAAAGACGCCTGCATCAAAGCATCCATGCTTAAGAAATGATCCGCTAAAATCATCGCTGCTTTCTTGCCAACCTGACGAATGCCAAGGGCAAATAGAAGCAAACCTAATTCATTTTTCTTACTAGCTTCAATTTGTTCCAAGAGTTTATCAACCGATTTTTCTTGGTACCCTGGTTTACCAATCAAAGCTTCGCGATGTTGGTACAAGAAATAAATATCTTCAATGGAGTTTAAATACCCCCATTCATGCAGCTGTTCAATCTTCTTATCTCCCAGCGTTTCAATATTCATCGCATCCCTTGAGGCAAAATGAATCATACTCTCAACAACCCTGGCAGGGCAATCTTGATTGATACAATAATGACTGGATTCATTTTCCAGGCGTACGAGTTTGGCATGACAGACCGGACAAGTCTGGGGAAATACATAAGGTTTTTGACGGCCATCTCGACGTTCCGGCAAAGCTTCCACGACTTCTGGAATAATTTCTCCAGCCTTATGAATCACAACCATATCGCCAATGCGCAAGTCTTTATTACGAATCATATCTTCGTTATGCAAAGTAGCTGCTTGCACTGTTGTTCCGGCAACCCGTACTGCCTCTAAGACCGCATTCGGTGTTACTTTTCCGGTTCTTCCTACCGTTAGGGTAATATCAATCAATCGTGTTTCGACTCTTTGGGCAGGAAATTTATAGGCAATCGCATAACGAGGCACTTTGGCTGTCGTACCAATTCGTCTTGAATCCACTAAAGAATTCAATTTCAGCACCATACCGTCAATTTCATATGGTAACGAATCCCGCTTTTGGCCAATTTCTTGAATAAAGTCCCAGACCTCTTGGGCATTCTGACAAATCTTACGCATAGGATTGACCCGGAAGTGTAGAGCTTCCATCTTCTCCAAAGCTTCTTCTTGGGTTAAAATGCCAAAGTCTTGCGCATTTTGAAAATAATACCAATACGCATCCAGTTTTCGCGAAGCACAAATAGCCGAGTCCAATTGTCGAATCGAACCAGCTGCCGCATTTCGCGGATTCGCAAAAGGTTTTTTGCCTTGTTTTTCCTGTATTTCATTCAAGCGTTCAAAGCTTTCCTTAGGCATATACACTTCCCCACGCACTTCCACATGTTCTTTAGTAGGAATATGCATAGGAATCGAAGCAATGGTGCGAATATTATTGGATACATCCTCACCCACAGAGCCATCACCCCGGGTTACGGCACGAATAAATTCGCCATTTTCATAGGTTAATGACATCGCTAATCCATCGTATTTACATTCTACGACAAATTCTGGATGGTCACTTAATTCTTCCATACGGTTACAAAATTCTTGAATTTCTTCCAAATTAAAAATATCCGAAAGGGACAACATCATAGAAGTATGTTGAACCTTTTCAAATCCATCTAAAACCGATCCAATAATCCGCTGACTAGGGGAATTGGCATCATACATTTCCGGATGTTTATCTTCTAAGTGAATCAATTCTTCGAGTAGTCGATCGTATTCTTGATCACTGACACTGGGATCATCTTTCACATAATATTCAAGCGAATACTTCTCTAAAAGTTCGCGTAGTTCTTCAATTCGTTTTCTTTCATCCATATTTTCACCTAACAATGCCTATTATACTACGCTTTTTTAAGCGAAGGATGCAAGACATTCAATTTCTTGATACCAACTTTACGATTAAAGGCAATCGTACCTACGCGTCCTTCCACTTTCAAAACAACGCCTTCTCCATAAACCTTATGAATTACCAGATCGCCTTTGCGAAGTTTTGCCGATGGACGATTTGTAGGGGTTGATTGAATCACTGGTTCCGCTTTTTTAGCCGGCTGATAAGCAGGCTTGGTATCATCTCGAATAAATTCCTTAGGAATTTCTTTGATAAAACGACTTGGCACTTTCGGTCCATCCAATAAGTAACTAAAGCCATAATTATAAGAAATCACCAAGTGCTTTTTAGCCCGCGTCATCGCAACGTAACAAAGACGTCGTTCTTCTTCTAGTGCTGATTGTCCACCTTCTGATACAGATCTGGCGCTAGGGAAAACTCCATCGTTAAAGTTCACCAAATAGACGGTATCAAACTCCAAGCCTTTGGCTGCATGCACCGTCATTAAAAGTAAGGAATCCGTATTGCCTTCCGAGACTTTATCGGTAAAAAGCGAGATATCCTGTAAATAGCTTTCCAAGGTACAATCCGGATTTTCAATTAAGGTTTGGGCAATATCTTGTTGGAGCTCTTTTAAGTTTTCCAAACGTTGATCTTCATGATCACTTTCTAACATTTGGATATATCCCGTTTCATTTAAAATATAATCCAAATAATCTTCTAAAGAATAGGCTTCCCGTTTGGCACGAATATTATCAATCAGTTCGACAAACTTGCGACATTTCTTTTCCGTTGCAGAACTTAGCGTTTGCGGATCACGCATCACATCCAATAAATTGATATGCCGATCTCTTCCTTCTTGTGTGAGTTGTTCAATGGATTTTGCGCCAATTCCACGGCGTGGTTGATTAATCACGCGAAGCACAGCCAAGTCCAAAGAAAATTGTTGCGGATCATCCGGGTCAGGATACGAACATAATTTTAAATACGATAAGGCATCTTTAATTTCTTGACGTTCATAAAAACGAATACCCCCATAGATCACATACGGAATGGAAGCTTCTTTTAAGCGTCTTTCAAAAGCTCGTGAAGAATAATTGGAACGATACAATACCGCCATATCCGAATAAGCCACCCCTTGGTTATGATGGGCTTTGACTAAGGAAGCAATATATAAAGGTTCCTCATTGTCATCCTGACATGCATGCAAGGTAATCTTTTCATCACCAGGTAGATGGGTAAATAAATCTTTTTCAATACGTTTTTTATTATGTTGGATCACCGCATTCGATGCCCCTAAAATAGGTTGGGTACTCCGATAGTTCTCATTTAATATGATGGTCTTACAATTTTTGAAATCCTTGTTGAATTGTAAAATGATATCAACACTTGCACCACGCCATGTATAAATGGTTTGGTCTGGATCCCCTACCACACATAATAAGGCATGATCTCCAGTCAATAAACGCACGATGCCATATTGAATAGGGTCCACATCTTGGAACTCATCTACATGAATATAATCCAAACGATTTTGCCATTTCGTACGAACCGTTTCATCAAAATTTAGAATATGATGTCCATTGAGCAACAAGTCATCAAAATCCATAGCACGCATTTCTTTTTTACGCTTTTCATATTTTTCATACAAAGAAGCATAGACTTCTTGTTCTTCATTTACCGCATAGTTCATAGCCTCATCCGGGGAAACACCATTCATCTTATTACTAGAAATAAAGCCTAAAGCACGCGCTTGTGGAAAGCTTTTCTTTTCAATATCCAGTTCTTTATAAAACGGATTTAAGATGGATTTTTGATCATCCGAATCCAATATCGTAAAAGATTTTGGAAAGCCGATACGATCAGCATCTTCCCGTAAAATGCGTACACATAAAGAGTGAATCGTGGAAATACGAACATTTTGCGCATCGGCACCTAAAAGGTTCGTCAAACGCTCTTTCATTTCATTGGTCGCTTTATTGGTAAAAGTAATCGCAAGGATACGACTCGGATAGACGCCAATTTCTTTAACCAAATATACAATACGTGCCATCAAGACACGGGTCTTACCACTACCTGCTCCGGCAATGATACGAATATGTTGGCTGACATTGGTAGCTGCTTCTCTTTGATTGGTATTTAAAGTATCTAATACTGATTGTTCCATTTTTATCACCTTGCTCTATTTTACCATGAAAAAAGCAGGTTATTTTAGAAACCCACTTTCTTTAATACATTGTTTTAAATAATTCTCATCTTTTTTATCTTTCATAACACAGTGGAAGTATAAGACATTTTGGCCTTCCTGAAGATAAGCCTCCAGAGTATCCACCGTATCGAAATATGTGTGAAACGCAATCTTTTTAGATCCGTAAGTCAGCACATCACTTTCCAATAGTGCTTCTTTTTCTTGCAGGATTGTATCGTTATGACTTGCCATAATAAACCAGTCCCATTGATCTTCTTCCAAATAAGGAGAGCTTAAACATAACGCTTCATTGACCGGATCAATGCTTCGCAAAGCTGCTCCATCGGCAACCACTTTAAAGTCTTGCCATAGATGATAGACATCCTTACTGCGATATTGACTTGGTTCTTGTTCCATCTCTACCGGTTGTTTCAATTGATTTTCTCGACCTAACTGCTCACACAAATAACGATATACATCGACTGGTAAAGGTGTATCCGGATTCCATTGGTACGCTAATTCAATGTAGTCACAAATGGTATCTGCCACTTTAATACTTGCTTCTGTCATCAATGGATATTTCGTGTAATGATCTTTTGCCAAGAGCAATAAAGCCGCATTTTTATAGTAACGCGCATTTTTATCCCATTCATTCCAGACAAAGAAATAGTCCATTAATTCTGCTTCCGACATATTCGCAAATTCTTTGATATCCAGATTTCCTAGTGCAGTAGGAATCATCCCATCTTGTTCTAAAGGAAGAATATAGGTTGATTCATACATATAATTCATTTGACGAACTTCGGGATTCTTTAATAGCGTATCCTTTAAATAAGTGATTTCGTCTTCATAGATTTTACATAAACGATTAAAATCATGATCTGTTTCGTATTCTAAATCATCAAACACTTCATATTTTCCAGGCGACTCTTCTTGCAGGTCACAACAAAATTCCACCGCAAAGGCATGAAATCCAGGCCCAGCATGCCGGGTATTGGCCTCAATCACAATAGAGTCATCGTCTTCGGTAATATGAATAGTTCCTTGTGGGCAAGCGTAAATACAGACTTCATCACCTTTTTCTTCAATCTGCATTTTCTCCCGATTGGCAAGGGCGCCCATTATTTGATAGAGTTCATCTTTTCGTTTTTGATTGCATTCTTTACAAGTCATGCGTAGAAACATAAATACACCCCCTAAATCAATCCATTGGCCTTCATTATATACAACCACATAGTTAAAGTAAAGGCAGATAAAACTGTGGTAAAAGAAACCACCGTGGCCGTTAAATCCCCTTTATGATGCATGTTTCTAGCCATGACATAACTAGAAACCGTTGTAGCTGATCCTAACATGACTAAAAGGGCAACTAAATAGCTTTGTCGGAAACCCAGCCAGATTGCCAATGGCAAAAACAATGCGACAAAACCGACTAATTTCATAAATGTTGCGACCAAAGCTGGCTTAATAACGCTAGAGACATGGTTAAACTGAAAGGAAGCTCCCATTGCCATTAAAGATAATGGCGTCGCAAGATTGGCAATGGATTGAACCACTTTGCCAAAAATCACAGGATATGGAATCCGTAAAATTGACCAGACCAAGCCAATCACAATACCATCCAAAATTGGATTCTTTAAAATGCCAATGATTGTCTTTTTCCAAAGATCACCCGATTCCTGGGTATGGGAAGTTACAGTTAAAATCACGACAGCCGCAATATTATAAAGTGGAACTGTACCAATAATCATCAAAGGGGCCATACCACTATTGCCATAAATATTATTGATAAAAGCTAAACCGAGAATCGCTGCACTACTACGATAGGTAGCCTGCATAAATTCCCCATTTAAGCTCCGATCTTTTAAAAATAGAGATAAAACATAAGAAATACCAATGGAAAGAAAAGTTGCCACAAAACAGAACAAAACATATTTTGGATTCCATGCTTTCGAGAAATCCTGTTGGGCTAAATCTTGAAAGACCAGTACAGGCAAACACATCTGAAAGGCAAAGGTATTCATCTTCTTTGCGAAATCATCATCAATCCAATGAATCTTATGTAAAAAATACCCCAAAACAATCAACAAAAAAATCGGAACAGTCGCTTGTAAACTAAAAATTAAATTATTCATGTCTCTATTATAAACAAATGTTCAAAGTTTTCCACAAGTAGGATATAATTGATTCGGTGATAAAAATGAATCAAATCGCAAAAGATTGGAAAGATTACGAAGTAATCGATACTGGAAACAAAGAAAAGCTGGAGCGTTGGAATCACATTATCTTACGCCGTCCAGATCCCGTATGTATTTGGCCAATTGAAGATGAAAAGGCTTGGAAGAAAGCCGATGCCATCTACCACCGCTCCAATAAAGGTGGAGGCTATTGGGAATACAAAAAAGAATGTAAGGAATTTTGGACCATTGCCTATAAAGGCTTGCGTTTTAAAATCAGCCCAACCGGCTTTAAGCACACTGGTTTATTCCCAGAACAAGCCGCAAACTGGGATTTTATTATGCATACCATCCAACAATCCCAACGCAAAGATGTTCGCATCTTAAATCTCTTTGCGTATACCGGTGGAGCTACCATGGCAGCTGCGCATGCCGGTGCCCAAGAAGTGGTACATGTCGATGCTTCTAAAGGAATGGTCCAATGGGCCAAAGAAAATATGGAACTTTCTCATTTAGAAGACCATAAAATTCGCTTCATTGTCGAAGATTGTTTGAAATTCGTCAAAAGAGAACAAAGACGCGGGCGCAAATACGATGGTATTATTATGGATCCACCTAGTTATGGAAGAGGACCTAAAAAAGAGTTATGGAAGCTAGAAGATAACCTTTTTGAACTCATTGATGAGTGTCAAAAACTCTTAAGTGATGATGCACTCTTCTTCTTGATCAGTTGTTATACCACAGGTTTTTCTTGTTCAACCTTACAAGAAACGCTACAAAGAACCATTCAGAAGACCCATGGTGGAACCATTGAGACAGGTGAAAACTTACTTCCGGTTTCACATAACGATTCCGTACTCCCTTGTGGTATTTTCGGACGCTGGACAAAATAAACATACGATAGGGCAAGCTAAGCTTGCCCTACTTTTTTAATATTTCATATCTTCTTTGATCACTTGATGATCTTTTAACAGTTTTTCAATAACGGTACCTTTCACAAGTTTTAAAGCTGGTTTTTTCAAAACATTTAGAGGACCTAAATTGATTTCAAGTGGTGATTTACCATCCATTAACTTCACGCTTGAATCAAGTAATTCACGAATATCGTAAACACTTCCCCAAACTTCTGGTACACCACGATCTACACCTAGTAAGCCATAGACAGCTTCCATAGCGGTACGAACGGAATATTCGGTTGTGAATACCGTATCTCTTGGTGTATCCGCAAATTGACCTAAGAAGGCAAAGTTCACACATCCATCAGGAATAACATCCGGACGGTCGCCTTTGGCTCTTGGCATGAAGAAAGCCGTAATATAAGGCATCATGGTAGGTGTCGTACGTGCTGAATTTTCTGCCAGTTCTTCAATTTCACTTGTCGGTACACCTAAGTGATATAACCATTCTTCACAGATTTCCTTACCAGTGCAATCTTTCATTGGTTTCTTTACATAATCGCCTGGCTTGTCAGTAAATAAACCATAAACCCATACACAGACTTTTTCTGGATCTTGATTTTTAAACTGGCCTTGACGGTTGATTGTCCAACTTAATAACCAACTCGAATCCCGACATGTAACAATACCACCGGTAACTGTTTTTCCACTACGTGGATCACGTTTACAAATATTTGTGATATATGGAATGATTTTGTCATCTAAGGTTGTGATTGTAGCAGATTCCCAATTTGTTTTTGAGATATCAGAACAGAACTTTTCAGGATGACCAAAACTTGGATCTTGTTTCGCAATATTTTTCCATAAGCTCCAGCAACCACTCGTACGTACTTCGGCATCTCCATTTGGTGCATGATCTTGGTCTCCATAAATCGTACCTTCGGTACAACTTCCGTTCGTCACAAAGACTAAATCATTTTCCGTTAAAACAATACCTTGTTCTTTGCCATTTACTTTGCATTCAATCGTTTTCGCAATCTTTTTGTCTCCGACAAATTCAAATTCTACATTCGTTACCTTGGTATTGAACTGGAAGTCTACACCATGGCTTTCCAAGTATTTCTGCATAGGAAGAATCAACGATTCATATTGGTTATAACGAGTAAATTTTAAAGCACTGAAATCAGGTAGACCAGAAATATGATGAATATATCTTTGGAAATACAATTTCATTTCAAGTGCAGAATGCCAGTTTTCAAAGGCAAACATACTTCTCCAGTACATCCAGAACGTTGAATCAAAGACTTCATCATCAAATACATCTTCAATGGTCTTGTCGTATAGGTCTTCATCAGGTGTCATAAACAACTTCATGATTTCCATTGCACCTTTTGTGCTAAGATCAAATTTACCATCGGTATGCGCATCTTGCCCTTGATGAATCGTTGCCCGGCAAAGTGAATAGTTTGGATCGTGTTTATTTAACCAATAGTATTCATCCAGAACACTGGCTCCTTCTTGTTCCAAAGATGGAATCGAACGGAATAAATCCCAAAGACATTCAAAATGGTTTTCCATTTCACGTCCCCCACGCATAACATAACCACGGGTTGGATCATAAATTCCATCACAAGCTCCACCGGCAATATCCATAGCTTCTAAGATATGGATATGATCGCCTGGCATTTGTCCATCACGAACTAAGAAACACGCTGTTGCCAGACTAGCTAAACCACTACCTACGATATAAGCACTCTTATGGTCAACACCTTCGGGTTTTTCAGGACGTGCAAATGCTTCATAGTTTCCATTGCTGTAATAAATGCCTTTCGCATTTTTTGCGTATTTTCCGCATTCGGTATTACGATATTCATTAACTACAGGTTCCTTTTCGATATCCTTTTTTTCATTGTACTTCTTAGCGCCTACACAAGCTGCTCCAGCTGCAACACTTAAAGCCGCAACGCCAACTTTTACTAAACTCTTTGACATTTTCATGTCCTCCTTTGATGGTTCCATCATAGAAAGAATCAAAAGATATTGCGATATACAAAAAAAATGAAATGATAAGAATTTTATCATTTCACCCGATTTGTAAAGTTTTTTACAGCTAAATCAATCGAACCATGCAATGTACAAGCCATATCATAGACAATTTCATGGTAATCTTCACTCATTCCCTGGCCAATCCAGTCCAACATAATTCCTACAAAGCTGTATTTGTAGAAGCTGGCTATAAAGTCAATTTGATTTTGGGTGAGTTTTGTCCCTTGCGTTTTTTCTTCAATCACCTTCAGCAACAAATCTTTTACCATCACAAATAAGAAGCGTTCGACATTTTCTCTGGGAACGGTATGATAAACATTTAAAATAAATGGTTTATTTAAAAGCACCGCATCAAAAATAGAAGTCAAACCTTCTTGCCAGGTATCGTAGGTACGATTTTCCTGCAGGGCTTGTTTGGCATCATGCACACAGGCATATTCTACTAAGTCATAAATATCTTTGAAATGGTAGTAAAAAGACATACGACTAATTCCCAGCTCTTCAGTAAGATCTTTGATTGTGATCTTGTCTAATGGCTTTTTCATCAATTGTTTTTTTAAGGCATCTTCCAATGCTAATTTTGTGATATTTGACATACTCTTATGATAACACACCCATAGAAAAAGACCTTCATTTCTGAAGATCTTCTACACTCTATTCAACTGGTAATACAGAACCTTTAAATTTTGTCTTGATCCATTCTTTTGTCTTATCAGATTTTAAGATTTTAACTAAAGCTTTAACGGCTTTGTTGTTCTTGTTAGATTCTTTCACTGCAATGACATTACCATATGTATTAGCAACTTCTCCATCACTTGCTTCACTAGCTAATAAGCTATCAGTAACTTTTGCATCCAATGCATAGTTACCATTGATGATTCCAAAATCAACATCTGGCAATTTAGAAGCAATCTGCGCACCGTCCATTTCAACGATATCTAAGTTGTGAGGGTTTGAAGTAACTTGTTTTAAAGTAACGTTTGTAGAAGTGACTTTTACACTGTCATCTAAGGTAATTAAACCTTTGTCTTTCAATAACAATAAGGCACGAGCTTCATTGGAAGCATCATTTGGAATCGCAACTTGTGCACCATCTGGAATGTTATCTAGATCATTGCTCTTTCCAGCATAGATTCCCATTGGTTCAAAGTGAATTTTTCCTGCGGATACAAGATATCCATCGTCACCTTTTTTCAATTTTGCATCCTTATTATAAGAAGTTAAATAAGGTTGATGTTGGAAATAGTTGGCATCCAAAGATCCGTCTGTTGTAGATGGGTCAATTTGTGGATAATCAGAGAATTCTTTGATTTCCAATTTGTATCCTTGTTTTTCAAATTCTTTCTTAACATGCTTTAAGATAATTGCATGTGGACTTGTCGTAGCTCCTACGACCAATGTTTTAGTTTCTTTTGCAGATGTATTCACTGTCCCTGTTGCTACTAAAGACAAAGCCAAACCTGCAGAAGCAACTACTTTGACTAATTTACTAAGTTTCATAATCTTTATCTCCTTTTCTAACTTGGCTATACTCTACCATGTTCGAATCTATTTGAATAATTTATAAATTTAATACTAGTTATAAATGTTTTTTATAACTAGTGAGTTACCTTACGAACAATAGCATCGCCCGCAATTTGAATCACCGTAATGATTAAAAGAATCAAAACAATGATCACAAAGGTAACATCGCCCATAGAACGATATAAACCATAACGAATTGCCATATCTCCAAGACCACCAGCTCCAATGGTACCAACAATGGCAATTTGTCCAACTAAGGCAATCATTGAAATGGTAATGCCGCGAATCATACCAGGAATGTTTTCCCGTAATAACACTTTAAAGATAATTTCCCATGGGCTAAGTCCCATTGACAAACTTGCTTCAATAATACCTGCATCAATTTCCATGATTGCGGTTTCCATCTGACGAGCAATAAAAGGGGCCGTACCAATGACTAAAGGTACCAAGGCTGCCTGCATACCAATGGTTGACCCACAGATCAGACGGGTTAAAACCGATACAGTTGGAACCAAAATAATGAAAGGAATGGAACGGAATAAGTTGATAATTTTATCTAAAATCCAAAAAACAATCTTGTTCTCTAAAATTCCACCTTTGCGCGTAACCACGACAATCACTCCTAAAAAGATACCAATGACAGCAGAAATAAAACCACTGACAATCAACATATATAAGGTATCAATAATGGCTTTGGGAAATTCATCTGCATACATCACTGCATTAGGAAATAAACTTGCCACGTTTCATCACCTCTACTTTCACGCCTCCATCACGGAAGAATTGTAAAGCACTCTTAATATCTGCATCTGTACCTGTAAAGATTGCTTCAATTTGACCAATTGGGCAATCATGCACAATTTCAACATTCGCAAAGACTAAATTGATATCAACATTGTATTTGCGGCTCACGGTTGAAATAACCGGATCCGAAGTATTGGCACTTTGGTACTGCAAGTGCACCAACATTTGATTTTCTTTCAATTGTACAAGGGCATGGTTATTGGCAATCAATTCATCGATTTTACGTGAATTGTTTGTCGTATTAATAAAGTTCTTCGTCACTTCTTGTTGCGGATTGGTAAATACGGAAACAATATCGCCCTGTTCGACAACACGACCATCTTCCATAACTGCCACATGATCACAAACCTCTTTTACAACCGCCATTTCATGGGTAATAATCACAACCGTCAAACCAAGTTTCTTATTTACTTCTTTAATCAAATCCAAAATGGTTTGGGTAGTTTGAGGATCTAGAGCACTGGTTGCTTCATCACATAATAAGACCTTTGGTTCATTAGCCAAAGCTCGCGCAATCGCAACCCGCTGTTTCTGTCCACCCGATAATTGACTTGGGTAAGAATCTCTTCGTTCTTGTAGATCAATAAGATCCAACAATTCATTTACCCGTTTTTCAATAGCTTCCTTAGGCCACTTTAAATGTTTTAATGGTAAAGCGATATTGTCATACACTGTACGCGAACGCATTAGATTAAAGTTTTGAAAAATCATCCCCATCTTTTGACGTTCGACACGCAACTCACTTTTTGAACAATCCAATAAATTCTTATCTTCTAGATATACGACACCAGATTCAGGTCGTTCGAGTAAGTTAATACAACGAACCAACGTCGATTTTCCGGCACCAGAGAAACCGATAATACCAAAAATCTCGCCTTGTTCGATTTCCAGACTTACATCTTTTACCGCATGTACTTCTTTTGTTTTGGTTTGAAATGTTTTTGATACATGTTCCAAACGAATCATAGTCAAAGTCTCCTCTCCATAAAAAAAGCTTTCGACCTATAGGACGAAAGCGAAACTAACGTGTTACCACCTATTTTTATAAGATAATCACTTATCTTACCTCAGAAAGTACAAATATACTCTAACGCGATAACGGGCGCATCCGTCATGACTTACCTATCAGCCACACGACTCCAAGTCCATCTTCTATATCCTTCTTCCTGTTCATTTCCACCAGCAGAACTCTCTAATAGGATCGGGTATATATACTCTACTCTTCTTCGTCAATTTAGTTAAAATTATACGGCATCAATCAAGGAAAAGTCAATGCATCCCCTTATTCAGATAATTTAGAGCCCATATAGATTTTTTCTAACATACGATCCAATGCGGATAAAAAGGAATCCCATTTTTAATCATGCGATGAATCAAAGGACGACCTAAAGTTTGAAAATAATGTTCAATCGTAGGAACTTGAAGAACTAATAAATCGCCCAATTTTCCAACTTCAATACTACCACGGTCAGCTAATCCATACTCTTTTGCCGCAAGCGAAGTGATGGCTTCTAATAAAGGCTGGCTTGGCATATTCCAGCCATTAAACAGTTGATAGATCATGGGTTGAAAACTGTAAACATAAGAGTTTGGCTTTCCGAACCCACAAGACATTAAAAAAGGTGGTTGGGGCTTTTCCATAAACATTTGCGTTTCTAAAACAGGTAGCTTCGTCACCTTTTTCGAATAGAATACATCTTGGGTCAAATCACGTCTTTGCAGGCGGGATTGATCGGTGCATAAAGTTAAGATCCCATTCATTTTCATCGCATATAAAGCCGAATGATCCTCCCGCAATTGATCGCCCAAGCGGACATGAAAAAAGCCCTTGTAGCTGCAATCAATAAAGCCTGGGACAACACATTCCCCACGTGCGTCAATCACCGCAGTAGCTGGATCAAGCCACTGCGTAAAAGAACCTGTGCTAATATCAATGATTTTATCGTGATGCAAAGCTATAAAACAATGCGATAGAACCGTAAAATCTTTATCACAGGTGTATAAATTTTCTATATTTTTAATAATCAGGGTTGCCTTCATGCCTCCATTATAAACTAAATCGCGTCAATCTTATAGAAGTTAATCGGTCTTTTCGTTATAATATTTGCGAAAGAAAAGAGGAATTTCTATGTTTCTACTGCAACGTAAAAAACGTCCTGTCATTGTGACCATTCATGGCTTTGGACAAAGACTACATACTGAATTTGATCCTTTAAAAGACTATTTCCATAAAAAATACAAAGTTGTTCAATTTGATATCTATGATGTCAATAATCCAAGCGATGCCAACGAAAAAGAATGGATAGCCCGTTGTGAAAGACAGATGAGAGAAATCACCCAACAAGGGGGTCCCGTCATTCTCATTGGTTTTTCAATGGGTGGAGTCATCGCCAGTTATCTGGCAACGATTTTCCCTGTCGAAAAGCTCATTCTCGTTGCCCCTGCTTTTGAATATCTCAATGTACAAAAAGTTCTCAATCAAGGTATCAAGATGGTTAAAAAAATGGCCAGTACGGAAACCAAATCCAATAAACCAAGCAGCCAGCAGACTCTGGCATTTACAAATATTGTAAGCACATATAAAGAATCAATTGCCGAAGTAAGTTGCCCGGTTCTATTACTGCATGGTCTGGATGATGAAGTGATTCCTATTTCCTCATCAAAAAATGCCTGCAAGAAACTTTCTTGCAAGCACCAATTAATTCTCTTTGATGGCGGAAAACACCGTATGCTCTACGACAATACCATTCAAAATAATATCTTTCCCATCATTGAATGTATGATTGAAGGAAAACTAGTCAACTAGTTGATCTACAACACAAACCCCATTCATTTGCATCATATCCCAAGCCACTTGGTTCCACTTAGATGCTGGATGAATCTCAGGAATATCGTACGTTTCCGTACAATTTTTCGGAACAATAATGCGATATTCTTTTTTATTATGTTCATTTAACCAAGTCTGCAAAGTTAAGACAAAATGTAAAACGCATAAATCTGTGCAACAACCCACCACAACAATATCTTGATAATAATCCAAGTCTTCTTGGAGAAATTCTTGGAAAGCTTGGGCATGGAAGGTATTGGTACTGTTCTTGGAAATCCATGATTTCACATAAGGTTTTAATTCATCAACGACTTCCGCTTCTTCACTTCCAATCACACAATGCTTCGGAAACGTTTCAAATTCACGCGTATGAGGGGGATGATTATCACAGACAAAAACATTGCGACAAGCCAAAGCATCCAATAATTTTTGAATCGATGGAATGATGTCGGCGATTCTTTCATCGTGCAAAGCCCCTTCTTTAATAAAGGCATTTACCATATCAATCACAAAGACGACTGGTTTTCTACAATCACTATATTGCATAATTTTCCTCTTTCTAAAAAGGAGTAGATTATTCATCTACTTCCTTTGGTTGATTTTGAAATTCTTGATAACGTTGTTCCAATAATCCCTGGAATTCTGGATGTTCTTTCAAATATTTCTTTACCGAATCACGACCTTGACCAATCTTTTCACCTTCGTAGCTAAACCATGAACCACTCTTATGGATGATATCGGAATCTACACAAAGATCAATCAATTCAGAAATATAGGAAATTCCTTCCCCATAGATAATTTCTAAAGTTGCCGTCTTAAATGGCGGTGCCACCTTGTTTTTCACAACACGAACACGAACTTTATTTCCAATCATATCTGAACCATTCTTAATGACATCGGCTTTACGAATATCTAGACGAACTGAAGCATAAAACTTAAGGGCTCTACCACCAGGTGTTGTTTCTGGGTTTCCATACATCACACCAACTTTTTCACGCAACTGGTTAATGAAAATAGCCGTACATTCGTTATGGTTCATAATGCCAGCTAATTTACGCATAGCTTTTGACATCATACGAGCTTGGGCACCAACTTGTAAATCGCCCATTTCTCCATCTAATTCAGCTTGCGGTACAAGTGCAGCCACACTATCAATAACGACCAAATCTACAGCACCACTATCGACTAACATATTCATGATGTTTAAACCTTGTTCTCCAGAATCGGGTTGCGATAAAATCAGTTCTTCAATATCGACGCCTAAATTACGGGCATAGACAGGATCGATGGCATTTTCTGCATCGATAAAAGCCGCACGCCCTCCCTGCTTTTGTACTTCCGCAATCGCATGCAAAGCAAGGGTCGTTTTACCACTGGATTCTGGTCCATAGATTTCAATAATACGACCTTTCGGATATCCTCCGATACCTAAAGCCTGATCCAATAGTAAGGAACCAGAATGAATGGGTTCAACATCAACGGCTGGTCTTTCTCCCAATTTCATAATAGAACCTTTACCATATTCACGTTCAATTTGTTTTAATACATCTTCTAACAATTTATCTTGATTTTCTGTTTTCTCTTTTGCCATAAAATCTCCTTATTATTTAAGCAGGTTTTCTAATTGTGTAATCATTTCCCTAACCACATTGGCTCGCACTTCATTGCGAGGGCAATCGTATTGAAAATGAAAAGGATAGACCTTTTCTTTTGTTGCAATCGCACAATAGACACAGCCTGCTGGTTTTCCTTCCATGCTGGAAGGTCCTGCATTTCCGGTAAAGGAAACACAATAATCTACATCCATAATCTGGCGGGTATTCTTTGCCATGGCACAAGCGCATTCTTCACTGACAACACCATATTGATCAATTAAATCGGCATCTACATGAGCCAGTACTTTTTTCATTTCGGTAAAATAGGTGACTAAACCACCTTTTAATACCGCACTTGCACCTGGGATGGAAGCAATGGTACTGGAAAACAAACCGGCTGTTAAACTTTCGCAACTGGCAATGGTTTTATGCTGCTGCGTACAAAGTTTCACTACGTCCTGTGCCGACATTACATGCTCTCCAATACATATTTTTTCAATTTCATAAAATACACGTAGCCACTATATAAAGACATGAAAGTAGCTAACCACAATAAAATAGATGCCATAGGAATATGGAATACGGCAAATGGCCAATTTTTCAAAAGCAAGAAACATAAGGCCAACATCTGTAGAACCGTTTTACATTTTCCATAAATTCCCGCACTAACGACTTGACCATGTTGACTGGCAACCATCCGCAAGCCATCGACCATCAAATCCCGGGCAATCATTAAAAGTACCGCAATCACATTGGCTTGATGCGTATAGACCATAAGAATCAAACAAGTATTTACTAACATCTTATCTGCAATAGGATCAGCAAATTTACCAAAAGAAGTGATTAAATTATACTTCCGGGCAATTTTGCCATCTAACATATCCGTAATGGAAGCCAGGGCAAACAAAATAAAAGCTAATACATCTCGTAGTGCCAATCCAGATTGTACATGGATTATGCCAACTGTTTCTGGAATACAAAGATAAACCAATACAACAACTGGAACTAAAATAATTCGTAAAACCGTTAATTTATTCGGTAAATTCATACAATGCCTCGTTTCTAATACGTTTCACCCGTATAATCTTCACCGGTACCATAGCTGGCATCATAGCTTTGATCATAACTTGCATCATAGCTTGTGTCCGCACTTTCATCTTGTGAACTGTCCGTTGTAGAAGAATCGGTATCTATTTCTGAGCTCTTACCATTTTTATCTAAGATATCAAAATAAAGTACAGCAGAAGTACCTTCGGTCCAATTTGCTTTAGAGAAAGAAACCGATTTACCATTCAAACGAATCTTATTGTTGGAATACGTACCAATTTCCACTTGAATCAAACAAGCATCTTCCACTTTAAAGGTCTGTTTGAAAGTACCACTATACACTTTATCCGCATCATCGGTAATCAATTCATCATCTTTATAGACAGCGACTGTACTATCTTCTGGTAAAGTAACCGTAACCGTCACTTCATCCGAATGACCAACAATACCTGATACTTCATACACATTGTTATCTTTATCGCTGGCTTTTAATTTCACCGTCTTTGAACTTTCGGAATCACTGGTTTTCTTCTGATTTGCCAGTTGTGCTGTTTCTTTTTCTTTTTGTTTAATTTCCGTTTGTCGTTGAGCTTCTTCTTGCGCTAAACGTTTATTGGTACGATACGATAGACCTGCATTCACAATGGAGAGAAATAAAACGACTACAACACCACAAGCAATCAACTGATAGACATGTGCATGTTTCGAACGATTCATTTTTTGAATCGAACGTACAAGTTTATTCTTGCTTAAATTCTTGTTCTTTTTACTCTTAGCCTTTGTGGTTGTCCGCTTCTTTTGTGCCGCAGGGGCTGCCTTTTCTGCCTTTGGCGCCGCTTGGGGTTCTTGCGCTTGCGTATAAGCGGCATATTGCCGGCTATATGCTGCAAGAACGGTTTCCACTTCATCGGAAATTGCAGCATAATTTACTCCAATCGCTTCACAATACGCCTGCACAAAATAGCGAATATAAGAAACATCTCCCTGGAAAACCTCTAAATGATTTTCTTCAAGGGCTTGGATGTAATTCGGTGCTAAACGTGTTTGCGAAGATATATCTTGAATAGAAAGCTGTAAAGCTTGTCGTCTTTGTTTTAATATTTTATTATAAGTCACTGTCGTGCCTCCTAGTTTACATTCCCCATTATAGCAAAAAAAAAGAGGACATAATAGGTCGATTCACAAGGAATTTCCTTGACAAAGTCCAAACCTATCTGTCAAAATAAAGCATATGCCGGTATAGTATAATGGCAATACGGGTCCATGGTAAGGATCAACTCGTGGTTCAATTCCGCGTACCGGCACCATTTTAAAAAAATAACCACACCGATTCATCTCAGGTGTGGTTTTTTATTGGAAAACAGGCATCTTCTTGGACAAGAAGATCCATTTTGATATCGGTTGCTTCCGTTGGCAAATCGGCTTTCGTACAAATTTGCCGACACAAAACCATCTTTTTAAAGGAAGTATTCGCTAAATAGCGATCATAGAAGCCTCCACCATAGCCTAAACGCTTGCCATCCGTAGTTGCCGCGCAACAAGGAATAATGGCTAAATCAATCTTTTCTGGCGTAATTTCCGTTTCCATCTTCGGTTCTAGAATGCCATACTTGCCTGGTTCTAAGTCATCCATCGATTGAATCGCATAGGCTTTCATCACCCCATACGCAAAACACTTTGGCACACATACAATTTTCTTTTGTGCTAAAGCTTCTTGAATAATCGGATGCGTATTAATTTCGCGTTCGGTACTCACAAAACAAAATAGAACCTTGGCTTCTTGAAAGAGCGGATGCCCTAGAACTTGATGAAGGATCTTTGCATCGGAAACCTTTTTTTCTTGCGGATCCATAGCCTTCACAAGCTGGGCAATCTCTTTACGAATGGCTTTTTTAGAAGTCATAACGTGGGTTTTCCAAATCCCCTACTTTTTCAATATGGTCTTCAATTTCGCGCAATAAACCTAACTTGATCTGCATCAATTGTTTTTGTTGGTCCATACTGGCCCCATCATCTAAGACAATCGAAAGAACCAGTTCAGACATCACCGATGGTTTCTGTACATTTAAGCTGTCTTTGGTATAGTTGTGCATTGCTAAAAACGCATCAATCATCTCATCGGTAAAACAACCTTCTAATAATTCAACATTTGTATAGCCTTCCATAATTCACCTCATACTATTTCTAATAAATCACGCAATGCGTGAATCATCTTAATATCCGTTAAAGAACACGGCATCGATTGCGAGTTCAACCAAATGGCATCCATACCAAAACGATGGGCACCAATAATATCCGTAGAAAAGGTATCCCCCACAAATATCACTTCTTCTTTTTTCAAACGGAGTTTTTCTAAAGCCAATGCATAAACATTGGGTGCTGGCTTTTTCTTGCCTGCTTGTTCAGAAGTAACAATCACATCAAAATATTTTTCAAAACCAATTTGTGCCACTTTATTGCGTTGCGCTTGATCATTCCCATTGGTAACCAATGCCAACTGATATTTTGCGTGCAGGGTTTCTAAAACCATTTTGGCATCATCCAAAGGGCAAGTAAAACGATATTGATTTTCGACCCACCAAGACCATAAGCTCTGAATGGGAAGCGATAAGTGGTATTTCTTACGCAAATTCTCTAAAACGAATTCTTTGCTGAAATTACCTTTCATATCCCACAACATACAATCTTGTAAGACAGCCTCTCTTTCGTAGGGATCATCAAAGCTGCAATAGGAATCCAACAAATAGGCATAGGCTTGATAAGAATACTGTACACGATTGCCAATTGTATCATCAAAATCAAATAAAAGTCCCTTAATCATACAAATCACCGCATTCATTGTACCACAGGACAAAAAAGAAAAAACCAGATCTCTCTGGTCTTATCCTTTCAATTTTTTATACATTTTATACATCATATCGCTAATTGGTAATGTGAAGTATCCAATATACTCTTCCACAACACCAGTAAAGCCACGTTTAAAATCATAGACTCCATAGCTTTCATCTTCTTTATCAAAGATTCCGCTGATACCATAGAAATTATAGCGGTTATAGCCATGCGCAATCGCATAACGAATCATATACCAATGAATCGCATAGGGTGCATTGTATTTACGGAATGTGTCATCTGTTGCACTATGCATATAGACAATTTCCCCATTTCCAATCAAGAATAAGGAAGTCGCCATATTGATGACAGGTCCATATTGTTCTTGCATCTCCAATGCTTCATTTCGCTTTTTCAAATTCAAATCTAAAGCTTCTTGTACGACACGTTGTTTCTTCACAAATTTCTTACTATTGGGAATCTCTTCCAATTTCTGTTGGATATCTGCCATTTCTTTATCTAAATCTGCCTTCTCTTGGTCAAGAGATTGTAAGAAATCCGGAATATCTAAATACGCCAACAAGAGCTTTCCTTTATCTTTAAAAGCTTCGATTTGGCGAACATACCATTCATCTTCGCGTTTCGCAAAACCCCGGCGCTCTGCTGTTTCATGCATCATATTTAAAAAGATGGAAACTTCATCTAAGCCAAGTTCACGAACTTTAATACCTTGTTTGATGGTTTTATTAATAGACCAACGGGTTTGTTGGTGGAAAGATTTCAATAATTCTTGTTCACTGCGACCATTGATCAACAAAGTAAAAATCCAACGCGGATCACGATCTTCGTAACCTACCGTAAAACCTTCATGCTCATAACCGAGTTTTTGAAGCTTTCGGACTACATCACTGTGATCATAGCCACCTTCCACTACATTGCCATCGATATCTCTTTCTTTATGAAAAACATTGGGATCCATTTCCAAATAAAGTCCCTTTTTCGCATGTAGATAACTCTTTAACTCCTTGGTAAAGAATTTTAAAACTTCCGTATCCGAATAATCCATTAAATAGCCACGTTGCGCTCTATAATAGCGATAAATTTTCATCACAGGAATCGAAGTTAAATTGGTTGCACAAACCAATTGGCCATCTTTTTTAACACCTACATATTCTACATCCCATCCATCAACCAGCTTCATTTGCATAGCTTCTGGGGTATTTAAAAATTGTCCACAAGGATGATTTTCTTGAAAAGAGGCATATTCTTCGTCTGTCAATTGGACAAATTCTAGCATTGAATCACTCCTTTTTCTTTAAACATCATACCTTATTCATAAAAAAAAGCAAAAAAATCACGATTTGACACAAAAAAAAGACAAGAAAATCAAAATCTTGTCCTTTCTTCTGTATAGATTAACATCCAACAGTTGGTTTTGCACCTGTTGAAACGGGTACATGCTTGAATTCTAGACTCTGTAAATTGTTAATCAGTTCGCCAATTGTTTTACCAGAGGATGTTGGTACGGCACACACTTCTTCAATACTTTTACATTTGTAATCTTTAGTGGAAGTACGAACCGTCAAATCGGATTGAATAATCACTTCTTGACCAGCTTCGTCTTCCAAAATCCAGGCATTGTACTGTTTCAAACGGTCGAAAAATTCGTTACGAAACAATTCAATCACCTCTTTACTAATATTTTTTTATTCACTCTTCATCCTCCAAGAGTGTGATAAACTATATCTATTACAAGTAGTATAGCACGCAGGAAATGCTCTGTCTTGCATAACACAATTTCTTTAGAAAGGTTTTACAAATGGCAAATGTACAAATTATCGGTGGCGGACCCGCAGGTTTAATGGCAGCCTATAGTGCCAGCTTAGCAGGACACACAGTCACTTTATTTGAAAAAAATACTCAACTAGGCAAAAAACTTCAATTAACCGGACATGGTCGATGCAACATCACCAACGCATGCACCAAAGAAGAATTCTTTACCCACATCGTGCATAACGCACGCTTTTTATACAGCTCTTTCGCCCAGTTTTCCAACCAGGATCTATTAGCCTTTCTCAAGGCAAATGGCTGTCCAACGATTCAAGAAGAAAACCGCAGAGTTTTCCCTTCGACTAACTCTGCGGTTGATGTCATACTCTGTTTTATTGAAGTATTAAAGAAACAAAATGTCACCATCAAAACCAACGAGCCTTGTCTATCCATTCAAGTAGAAAACCAAAAAGTAAAAGGTATCACTACGCCAAACGGCTTTTATCCAAGTGATGGTGTCATCGTTACAACCGGAGGAATGAGTTTTCCTACAACCGGAAGTACCGGTGATGGCTATCAATTTGCCAAAGACTTTGGTTTAACCATCCAACCATGTTTACCGGGGCTTGTTTCCATTCATTCCAAGGATGTTATTGATCTAGCTGGTTTATCCTTAGAAAAAGTTCAAATCCAAGTCAAACAAGGCAAGAAAGTTCTCTATAAAGAAACCGGACCTATTCTCTTTACCCATCAAGGCTTGAGTGGACCAACGATTTTAAATGCGAGTAACTTTTTAATCAAAAAAGATTGTAAATCCCTGCAAATTGATTTTGTCCCATCAAAATCATTGGAAGAATGCAATCAACTCCTATTAAAAGCCCTACAGAAACACCCCAATAAAACTGTGCAACACAGCCTGGAAGACTTGCTTCCAAAACGCTTTGTCCAATATTTGTTAGTAAGGGTGGCTATTGATGCCAAACAAAAATGTAATACAATCACAAAAGAAAAGCGTTTGGAACTCTGCCAGCTCTTAAAGGCTTGTCCTTTTTCGATAGATGGTTATGGCGATTTCCATGAAGCAATGGTTACGGTTGGAGGAATTTCTGTTAAAGAGATAGACCCTAAAACCATGGCTTCTAAAAAAATCCCTAACTTAAAATTTGCCGGCGAAGTTTTAGATTTAGATGGACAAACGGGTGGCTATAATCTACAAATTGCCTGGAGCACGGGCTATGTAGCAGGTGCTACCATTTAAAAAGGAAGGACTCAGCCTTCCTTTTTAAAAGTCTTCTACGGTACAAGCATTCATGCCATCAATAATGGCTTGTTGATCTAAATCTTTACCAATAAAGACAATCTTATTTTCACGATCTCCATACTTTTCATCCCATAAATCTTTTAATTCCGGATGTAAAGATAGTTCTCTTTCTTGAATCTTCGGTTCACATGCACAAATCCACATAGAATCTCTACCCGTATTAATTTGTCTTCCCGCTTGTTCGAAAACATAGAGATAATCCGGATCTTCATCAAACCATAAATATCCTTTGACCCGAATAATGCCTTGTGGCCACGTTGCAGTATAAGCTTTTAATTTATCTAGGGAGAATGGTTTTCTTGAAGCATAGACAAAGGTTGAAATACCATACTCTAAAGCCTCACCTAAACGTTCATGGTCGTGATCATGATGATCATGGTCATGTTCTTCCCCACTTAAAGCTTTTACCCAGCCTTCACTATAATAGGCTTTCTCAAAATCAAAATTGTCGGTATCCAACAACTGGTCTGGATCCACTTTTCCATAGTTTGTCTCAATAATCTTGCAGTCTGGACATAAGGCATGAATCACTGCTTTGATTTGTTCTTTTTGTTGGTCATCGACAAGTTCTACCTTATTTAAAACGACAATATTCGCAAATTCCATTTGCTGGATCAAGAGCGATTGAATATCTTCTTCCGCTTCGAACTTTTCCCGGTTTTCTTCAAAATCAACACCGCAATCAAATTCCTGGGCCAAACGATAAGCATCCACAACAGAAATAATATTATCCAAATGGCAGACTTCAGGAATACCTCTTGTTTCCGCACTTTCTTGCATCATTGTTAAAGTTTGGGCAATCGGAATTGGTTCACAGATTCCACTTGCTTCAATCACGATGTAATCAAACTTATCCATTTTCGCTAAGGAAACAATTTGATCAATTAAATCATTTTTCAGGGTACAGCAAATACAACCATTGGATAAAGGCACTAAACTATCATCGACTTGTGCCACCGTTCCACCTTTTTCAATTAAGCTGGCATCAATGTTGATTTCTCCAATATCGTTGACAATAACCGCTACTTTATGCCCGTTGGGGTGTTTCAACAATTCATTTAATAAGGTTGTCTTTCCAGCTCCTAAATACCCTGTAATCAGTGCCACAGGTAAAGATTTTGTTTCTTTTTGAAGTATCATTCTTCTTCCTCCTTGATATTTCCCTTCTGTATATTTGGTTCAATAAAGTGCTTGTAAGAATAATCCCACAAGGTCTTGGAACCTAGTTGTGATTTCTCATTTCGTTTCAATACTTTGGCTTTCGTCGCGCCCCACTTCTTCCAAGATTTTCCTTCTGTAGCTGCATTTAACATAACCGGTTGAAAGTTATCTAAGGTATGCGCAAAACAAGCTTCTGGCGTTTCATACGCTTCAAATTCTTGCCACAGATCCATCAGCTTTTTCCCCTGGTCTTCTGGTAAAATTCCAAACAAGCGCTTTGCGGCAGCCATTTCGCGTTCGGCCTGGGTTTCCTGGGCCTTATAATCATACGCAAAAGTATCCCCGGCATCGATTTCCACAATATCATGAATCAAGACCATTTCCATAGTATGTAAAACATCAATATCCTCATTGGCATACTCTTCTAACAAAAAGCACATCATGGCTAAATGCCAAGCATGTTCAGCATCATTTTCCCGTCTTTTTCCATCCGTTAATAGCGTCATTCTCTGGATAAATTTTTCTTTGTCGATTTCCCGAATAAACGCAATTTGTTTTTCTAAACGATCTTCCATAGATTCCTCCATCTACAAATTCGCATACGCCAAATACAACATTTCCATGGCTTTTTTATCCTCTAAATACTCAAAAGGATGTGGCATACCTTCATATAAAAGCTGACCTTGGTGATAGGCTAGAACCTGCATAAAAGGAACAGGTTCCCATCCTGTTTCACTTAAAGGCTTTGTTGAAAACAAACGGCCATGTTCCAAAGATGTCATATATAAGCTGTCTTTAAAATTAGTATGCACATATAAGTTTTCCTGATCATACAACAAGATATTTAATTTGTTCTTCCGTGCCATATGCATCAAAACATGATTGATTACCCGAAAGCGTTCCGAAGAAGTTAACGGACTCTTTTTGATTTGACTGGCTTGATTGATACGGCCCACAATATAGTAAAGAATACGTTCAGAATCCGTCTGTCCCGCTTGTTGATCCAAATAGCGATTCATTAAAGAAAAATCAAAAATTGTACCATTATGTACCAAAGTCCAATTACGGCCATACCGATCTTTTTTGGTAAAAGGATGACAATTTAAATAATCCATATTTCCAATCGTGGCATAACGAATATGCGCCAAAGCACAAGATGTTTGATAGGGTGCCTTTAGTCGACTAGCCAAATACGAACTCTTTAAAGCATTGATTGGTTCTTTTTCTATAATAGGTATATCTTGGTCTAAATTAGCCAAACCCCAGCCATGCGGATGTTGGTTGGCATGCGAAAAAAACGTCTTAAGCCAAGGATTTATTTCTATTTCTTCACTTGCAGAAAGTGCAAAAATCTCACACATAATTTTCCCTTTATTTCTATAGTTTAGTAAGCAACGATAGCGAATGCAAGACCTAAATCCGATAAAAAAATCACCGGGCTTAGCCGGTGATTCATTTTATTCCGCTTCTTTTTTAATTTCCATATCCTTCGGTAAGATCAAACTTAAGACAATGGATACCACAAAGACTACCGCAACACAATTGCCCGCAAAAACATCTTGAACGATTTGAGGGAAAATATGCCAAATGTCTGCTTCCGTACCAGAAGTGAAACCAATACCTACCGCAAGCGATAAAGCAACAATGGTTACATTTCTTTGGTTGAAACCAGCCTTTGAAATCATCTGAATACCAGAAGTCAAAATAGTTCCAAACATCATAATTGTACATCCGCCTAATACCGATTCTGGTAAAGTCGCAAAGAAATTACCAATTGGTGGTAATAGACCGGCTAGAATCATGCAGATTGCCCCTGTCGCAATCGTAAAACGATTGACAACACCGGTCATATTGATCAAGCCAATGTTTTGTGAGAAAGAAGTAATAGGTGGACATCCAAACAAGCTGGAAATACTACTGCAGAAGCCATCGCAAGCCAAAGAACCAGAAATTTCTTTTTCACTGACTTCCCGATTTAATCCAGAATTCACTAGAGCAGAAGTATCCCCAATGGTTTCCGCCGCTGAAACCAAAAAGATCACGGCAACGCCAATAATAGCGCCGAGATGGAACTCAGGTTTAAAAGGCAAAAGATGTGGTAAAGCAATCAAACCTTCGCTCATAATCACTGATAAATCGACTTTGCCCATAAAAATTGCCAGTACATAGCCGACAAACAAGCCAAATAAAACCGATAACTGTTTTTTATAACCTTTGGCAAAAATATTAAACAATAAACAAGCAGCCAGAGTAACCGTGCCTAGAATCAAGTTTTCAGCCGAACCGAAGCTGTCGGTATAACCTCCACCAAAAGAACGAGTTCCTACGGAAAATAAAGAAAATCCAATGGATGTTACAACGGAAGCTGCAACAATTGGAGTAATTATCTTTTTCCAGTATTTAGCAAGTAAACCAAGGACTCCTTCAAAGATTCCTCCCACTAAAATAGCGCCAATTGCACTTGGATAACCGTAGGTAGCACCAACATAACTTAGAATCGCAACAAAGGTAAAACTAACTCCCATGACAATGGGTAATTTAGAACCGACTTTCCATACGGGATAGAGTTGCACTAAAGTTGCGATACCTGCCACAAACATCGCATTTTGTAACAAAAAAGCAATTTGATCTTGACTAAGACCACTTGCCACACCGATTAAAGTAATAGGTGTTAAGTTCGCAACAAACATAGCTAGAATGTGTTGCAGGCCAAATGGGATGGCTTTTAAAACCGGAACGCGGCCATCCAATTGGAATAAGTTTTTCATTTCTGTATTCTTTTCCATAGATCCTCCTGTTTGTTATAACAATTTAATTTAAACAAAATGCCTATAGTTTTTCAAAGAAAAATATAATTTTTCGACAAAGTAAAAAAAACGATTCAATCCATTGGATCAAATCGTCTTATTTAGCTTCTTGACTTCGTAAAAGTTCTTTTATGATATCCTCTTTTTTCAAAGGTTTCGCTATATGTCCATTCATCCCTACCTCCAGACAACTTTGTCTATCTTCCTGGAACGCATTGGCTGTCATAGCTAAAATTGGAATCTTTTTGGCATAGGCACTTGGTAAAGCACGAATTCTTTTTGTTGCTTCCAATCCATCCATCACTGGCATCATGACATCCATAAAGATAAAATCAAATGTATTTTCGGGTTCTTTTTGGAAAAGCTCTAGCGCTTCCTTTCCATTCTTTGCCGAAATAATTTGAAAACCAAGTTCTTCTAAAAAGAAGTGAGCAATTTCCATATTCACATCGTTATCTTCCACCAACATGGCTGTCTGGCCTTTAAAACTTATATTCTCAGGTATGACAAGTTCCTTGTTTTCTGGTTGCGGATGCGGATCAATTTTAAAAGGAATCGTAACCACAAAGGTTGTCCCTTCGCCTTCTTTACTCTTCAACTGAATTGTTCCATGCATCAATTCCGCAATTTCTTTAACGATGGATAAGCCAAGACCAGTTCCACTTAATGTTGTGGTACTTTCTTTGCCTTCACGACAGAATGGTTCAAAGGCATGTCTTTGAAACTCTTCACTCATACCAAGACCATTGTCTTGACAAATAAATTCATACACACAGCTATCCCCATCATCAAAGATTTCTTCACAATTTAATTTAACCCAACCACCAACATGATTGTACTTTACCGCATTGGAAGCAAGATTCACTAAAATACGATTTAAATAATTTTTACTTCCAATCACATAGCGATGTTTCATCTTTTGATGATCTATGGCATTGATTAACTGTACCGTATTATCATTGGCATAAGCCTCAATGATTTCGGTTTGGCGTTCTAATAGTGCAAATAGATCAAAAGGTTTATCATCTAAAACCATTGAGCCGGATTCCAGTTTACTAATATCCAAAATATTATTCACTAAATCCATTAAGTATTCGGCCGAATGAATCGTTTTTTGACGATAGTCATAAAGCTTCTCTACATTATCTTTATTTTTATCTGCTAGATGAATCATACCTAAAATACCATTGAGTGGCGTACGAATATCATGACTCATCCGACGTAAAAACAAAGTCTTTTCCCGGTTAGCCCGATTCGCCTTCACGATTGCCATTTCCATTTGTTCTTTGTAGTTTAACTCTTGTTCTTTTTGTTCATTAATATCGTTGGCCGTCATTAAGATATGCGTCACATTTCCTTGTTCATCGCGATTTTTGACAATAAAGGAAAGGGTATACCAAATATATTGTTTGGTACGTAATTCGATAGAAGTCACCGTTTTATTTTTCAAACGTTCTTGAACCGTGGAAAAATCCATGAATTGTTTGGCAAGTTCCCAGTTTTCTTTACAGACATTGTGCTCTAAAAGGAGCTGCACCATTTCGGATATTTTTCCTGTCCGTGGATTACGAATAAACTTCTTGTCCGGTCCGGAAACTGATGAATATGTCTGTTTCTCTAAATCAATTACCGCAATTTCAAAATAGAGATTACTTAAAGCTGAAATAATCTCATTTTTACTTGCTTCCTCAACTAAAGCTTGGCCTAATTTTTCATTCATTGCTTCTAGCTCTCGTTGATGGGCATTGTCTTTTTGTACAATCGAATCAATGGACTGTAGGCCAAAAATCACTTGAAAATCATTGGCATCCAATGGATTCAATTTAGCCACTTTACACGCAAAATTTTCAAAATGGATGACCCCAGGGATATTTTGACCGCGGTATTCCCATACATCTTGATGTTTCAATGTTTCCATCAATGCTTCACGTTTAAATGCTGCCAAAAATCTTGGGCATATTTTTCCGAAAGGATGTGATCACGAAAATATGCAATGACCATGGTATAACAGCCAAGTTTTTCATCAACAGAAAAGACCGGATTTGTTTCTTCTTGTTTAATGACTTGAATCGTATCTTTTTCTAAGTCGCATAAATACACCATCGTATAATCGGTCGATAAAGCCGATAACATATTATCGCGGTTGGCAATAATGGCATAACTATTGGCCAGTTCTTTTTCGTATGCAAAGCGTTCGAGAACATAATCGTTAATATCGGTAATAATACCTTGTATGAACGTATAATCCCCCTCGCGCACTAAATTTGTCGCATCACTGACCCAAATCAGACCGTTTTTACTTTTTAAACGATAAATTTGCCGTTTGGTTTCCTTTGCGGAAGAACCTTCTAAAATGCGCGCTACAAAATTATCTACAAGATCACGGTATTCGTCTGCCATCAAATTCGTAAACTTATTATCAAATTGCTCTTCAATTTCTTCTTTTGTCCAGCCTAAAATCTCCAAAAAACGCTCGTTCATATACAGAAACGGATAGCCTTCTTCTAAGGCACATTGATGAAAGCCACTGGGGATATTTTCTAGGGCGCTTATCAGCATTTCCGGTTGGACATTTTTCCTTGAATCTTTACTGCCTAGATTCAGACCATTTTTGCCTTTATGATTCATTGTATTTTCCTTTTGGATACCGTATTAACGATACCCTTTTTTCTTTCGTTTTACCATTTGTTGATGTTGGAATTGCTTCTTCTGAGCTTGTTTCTTTTTAGAAGCTTCCACATTAAAACTATGTTTTTCTAAGACACAAATACATTCGATATGTTCCGTTTTTGGAAACATGTCGACTAATTCAATTTTATTTGTGGTATATCCACACTTCTTAAAGCCCTTTAAATCACGCATCAAGGTTTTTGGATCACAAGAGATGTAACAAATCTTTCTTGGATTTAAAGCTGTTGCGGCTTCGATAAAAGGCTTTGTCGTTCCAGCTCTAGGTGGATCTAGAACAATCACATCAAAGTGATGGTTATAGCGCTTAGCCTCCATCATGAATTCGGTCGAATCCATATCGACAAATTTCATATTTTTAACATGATTCTGTTTCGCATTATGGCGCGCATTATGAATCGCATCAGAATTAATTTCTACACCCATAACACTCTTACAGCTATCTGCTAAAGTTAAACCAATCGTTCCGACACCACAATAAGTATCTAACAGGGTATCCGTTGGTTTACAATTGACCATCTTCTTTGCCAAGCCATAGAGTACTTCGCATTGTTCGGAATGAATTTGATAGAAAGCCGTTGCCGAAATGGTAATTTTCTTTCCACATAAAATATCCGTAATGGTGCCATCCCCATATAAAACCAAGGGTTTATTTTCAATAACGACACTCGTTTGACGTGAGTTAATCGTCTGAACAATAGTTTTAATTTGAGGGAATTCGCTTGTTAAAACTTGAATCAAATTATGGCGCGAAGGAAATTTTGAAGTTCCCGTCACAAACACAACCATAATTTCTCCCGTCGCATGAGCTTGACGAATCATCACATGACGTAAGACACCAGTTCCATTCTGATCATTATATAAATAGATTTTCATGGACTGCACAAGTTCAGTAATACGATCAATGATCTGATTGATGATTTCCGGTTGCAACAAACGTCCAGAATCTTTGATTACGCGATGACTATGGGGAGCATACTGTCCGGCATAGACTTTACCTTTACTTTTGCCAAAAGCGACAATGACTTTATTGCGATAGTGCGTTTCTTGTTTGGCACGAATTACATCGCCAACTTTTACATTCACGGCATATTGTTCCGCTAAATTTTGTACCATCTCTTTTTTATTTAATTTTTTCATATAATTCCTCACTCAATTTTGTCACATCCGTACAATGAACAACAGAAAAGCCTAATTGTTTGGCTGCTTCTATGTTTTCCAATCGATCATCCACAAAGACACAATCCTCAGGGTTTAATTGATAGCGATCGATTAATAATTGATAAATTTTCAAATCTGGTTTACAGAGCTTTTCCGCAAAGGAAAAAACGCCTTTATCCGCTTTAAACCACGCATAGGTCTTCGTAAAGTAATCAAAACAATCTTTCGGAATATTCGAAAGAAAATAGATGGAAACACCGCGTTGTTTTAAAGTTTCTAATACATCCATACTAGAAGGAATCGGCTGCACATAGGCAAACCAGGAAGCAAACATCTTTTCAAATTCTAAGCGATAGTTTGGATAGGTCTTTAAGCCAATTTCAATCAAGTCGTCTTTGGTGACTAAGCCTTGATCAAACTGATTCCAAAGATCGGTAAAATACAGTTTTTTACAGGCCTCGATGACCTTTTGATCCGTAAAGATTTTATTTAAGAAAAGGTCTGGAGAAAACCGAACCAAAACATTTCCTAAGTCAAAAACGACTGCTTGCTTCATTTTTTAGCCTCTTTTCATTCTAATCTGCAGTTCCATTATACAGAAAAAAAGAACAGTTGCCTGTCCTTTTAACAAAATTGTTGAAATTGCGCAATGATTTTCTGATAACAAGGAAGCTTGACCCCATACTTTTTCGCCAAACGACCGACCTCATAGATCAAGCCATCAATCTCACTGGGTTTTCCTTGCATGATATCTCTTTGCATAGAAGTGGAAGCTTGCGGATCTAACGAATCCAAGATGGATAAGTTATATTCCACCATATTCTTTTGAAAAGGAATATCCATAGCGCGGGCTAAAGTTTCAATTTAATGCACCAGCTGGGCAAAGAGTTCCCGCTCTTTACCAGGTTTCTGCATAGCCTCTGCAGTGGCATGATAATACAGTCCACAAGTAGCCGCAGCAGAGATATAGGAATACTTTTCAAAAGCTTCGGCTTGGATGTTTCGTGAAACAATGGCTTCAATGCCACTATCCATCAGATCTTTTTGAATCTTCACTAAGCTTTCATCAACAACATGATCTCTACGCCCATATACTAGCTTAAAGATTTCGCCTTTTTTCCAAATAACACCTGGTTCTTTGATTTCCGAGGCAATATAAATGCAACCATCGCAAACTTTGGCATCGACCAGTTTTTGCAGTCTGGCACCTGTACCATAAACATTTAAGATAGGAATAATAATCGTATGCGCATCACTTACCCGTTTGATTTCATCAACCATATTCATTAAAGAATAGCCTTTAAAACAGACATAGATGACATCCGCAATCTCTTTATAATCCTTTAATTCCATCGCATGAACGGGGATGATTTCTTGGCCTTGACTGGATTCAATGACTAAACCCTGTTCCTGCATCTTTTCTAAGTGTTGACCACGTGCAATTAAGGTAACATCTTTACCCGCTTTACTCAAATAGGCACCAATGCAGCCACCAACACCACCAGATCCTAATACGAGAATTTTCATAGCAACTCCTTCCTTGAAAAAAGCCTCTTGCGAGGCTTATTCTTACTTATTGGTATTTACAAGTAATTCACAAATCTTGCGACTGTAGGCAATTGGATCTTCAATTGGGAATCCTTCAATCAATAAGGCTTGATCATATAAAACTTCCGCTACTTCTTTTACTTTTTCTTTATCACTCGTAAATAAAGTCTTCAAAGTTTGGAAGATTGGATGATTTGGATTCAATTCCAAAATACGTTCGGCTTTCATACCACCCATTGGACCATTTCCTTCTGGCATATTCGCAAAGACTTTTTCCATTTCAAAAGATACACCTTCACCAGCTGTTAAACAAACTGGATCATCGCTTAAACGATTGGAAATCTTAACTTCCGCTACTTCATCTTTCAAAGCATCTTTCATAAAGTCTAATAAGTCTTTATTATCGCTTGTCGTTTGTTCCAATTCTTTCTTTTCTTCTTCGGTATCTAAGTCCAAGTTTCCTTGCGAAGCATTTTTAAAGGTCTTTTCACGGAATTGTTGCAAAGTCTGCATCACAAATTCATCTACATCATCTAATAGATAAATGACTTCGAAATCTTTTTTCTTCAAAGTTTGGACAATTGGCAACTTGTTCATCATTTCCAAGTCGGATCCAGAAACATAATAGATTTCTTTCTGGTCTTCTTTGCAACGATCTACATATTCGTTCAATGTAGTAAGTTTCTGTTCTTTACTTGTATAGAACATCAATAAGTTTTCTAACTTATCTTTGTCCATACCCCAGTTGTTGTAAACGCCGAACTTGATGTTTAAGCCAAAGGCTTTCCAGAATTTTTCATAGGCATCACGCTCTTTTGTCAACATCGTTGTTAACTCGGATAAGACTTTCTTTTCAATACGTTTGGCAATCAATTTTAATTGGTTATCGTGTTGTAACATTTCACGAGAAATGTTCAAAGATAAGTCTTGGCTATCAACTAATCCTTTGACAAAGCGTAAGTAGTCTGGCAACAACTCTTCGGCATGATCCATAATGAAGACACCACGACTATACAATTGTAGACCCTTCTTATAGTCTTGATTGTAGAATCCTTGTGGTACATGACTTGGAATATATAGTAAAGAAGTAAAGCTTACATTTCCTTCTACACTAAAATGAATCACGCGCATTGGATCTTCATAATCATAGAAATGATCTTTATAGAATTGATTGTATTCTTCTGGTTTGATTTTACTCTTTTCTCGTTTCCATAAAGGAACCATTGAGTTTAAAGTTTTATCTTCGACAACCGTTTCATATTCAGGTTTTTCCTGGTCTTCCGTTCCTGGTTTTGGTTTAGAAGTTTCTACTTGCATATGGATTGGATAACGAATGTAATCCGAATACTTTTTAATTAAGTTTTCAATCGTATATGTTTCCAAATACTGTGAATAATCTTCTTCATCGGTATCATCTTTTAAAGCTAAGATAATCGTTGTACCACGCGTTTCTTTTTCGGTTTCCGTAATATAGTAGCCATCATCACCTTGGCTAACCCATTTATAAGCGGTATCTGCTCCATCTTTTTTAGAGACGACAGTAACCGATTTTGCGACCATAAATGCGGAATAGAAACCAACACCAAATTGACCAATGATGTCGACATCGGAATTCTTTTCGCCTTCTTTTTTATCCATTTCTTCCTTAAAAGCTAAAGAACCAGATTTGGCAATGGTACCTAAGTTTTCTTCCAACTCATCTTTATCCATACCAATTCCGTTATCGGAAATCGTCAATAAACGATTTTCCTTATCGGGGTCCAAACGGATTTCTAATTCATCGGGATTTACATGTCCGGCATGTTCAAAATAATACTTATCGATGGCATCACTGGCATTCGATACTAATTCACGTAAAAAGATTTCTTTGTGCGTATAAATGGAGTTGATCATCAAGTCCAATAAACGCTTTGATTCAGATTTAAATTGTTTTTTTCTAGGCATAAGGCATCCTCCTTTTTAGCACTCTGTTTAACTTCCTGCTAATCATACAACAGTTCCTTAGCAGTGTCAACACAAGACTGCCAAAATAAAAGACAAAAGCTAAGCCTTTGTCTTTTCACGTAAGATTTCCGTTGCCAATTCCCAGTTATCCTTCGATTGTGCTTCACTGCAATCTCTCCAAGCGCCTAAATACGGTGTGAAACCCAAATGAGAATACATTGCGATAGCACCATAACTATTGGTCTGGGTTGCAAGATATAGCGGATACTTTGAAGGAATTTGATCATACATCGCAATCAACTTTGAAACCATTGCACTGGCAATTCCTTGGTGCTGCGCCGATTCACTGACGGCTACATAATGAACGCGTAAACGATTCTGGCCAAAGTGATTGCCTTGCCATAACCCAGCGGAACCAACTAATTCACCTTGGTCATTGCACACAAATAAAAATTGCGAAATAAATTGTTCTTTTTCTTGCAGGAATTCATCTAAGCTTTGATTGGCTTCTTCCAAAGAATCATATAAACCAGCTTTAAATTGTAATTCAGCCCATGCCGCTTTCATCGAATCATCCCATGGACAATATGTATAGCCTTGGGCTAAGGCTTTTACTTGCCCTTGTCTTTTTCTTGGAATAATCATCAATAAAGGACGATATTCCACACTTTTATCCAATACAGTCATACAGTCTCCATTTCCGCATCCATTTTAACAAAATCCCTAATTTTTTTAAATTTTTTTTGAAAACATAAATTCCTTTTCTATAAATTTCGTTATACCTTGTTTTTTCTTTTTGTTTTTGGTTTTTCCAAAAATATCTATTGAGCTTCTTCCTTTTCTTTTTCATAATACTATCAGGAGGAAATAAAAATGACATATACAAAACAAACCTTAGCGAAAACCTTTGATCATACCTTTTTAAAAGCGTATGCCACAAATGCAGACTTAGAAAGACTCTGCCAACAAGCCAAAGAAATTGGTGCAGCAATGGTTGCGATAAATACCGAATGGACAAAATTCTGTAAAAAACAATTGAAAGGAAGCGATGTGCATGTAGGTGCCGCCATCTCTTTCCCACTCGGACAATCTGGACTAAAATCAAAGCTTGATGAATGTCGCAATGCGATCGAAGATGGAGCCGATGAAATTGATTATGTAATACATATAGGAAAAGCCAAAATGCATGATTGGGATTATCTAAAAAAAGAAATGGAAGAAATGGTCAGCCTTTGCCATGCTTCAAATAAAATTTGTAAGGTAATCTTTGAAAACTGCTATTTAGAAAAAGAGGAAATCAAAGCCTTAGCCGAAATTGCCAAAGAAGTAAAACCTGATTTCATTAAAACTTCAACCGGATTTGGAACTGGTGGAGCCACGGTTGAGGATGTAAAATTAATGGTGGAAACCGTACAAGGAGAAGTAAAAGTAAAAGCCGCTGGAGGAATCCGTGACTGGAAAACTTGTAAAGCGATGTTGGATGCAGGCGCACAAAGAATTGGAACTTCTTCTTCTTTAAAAATCTTAGAAGAATTCGAGGCGCAAGCATGAAACCTTTGTTTTTAAAACCAGCTATCTCTAAAACTATTTGGGGTGCCAACCGAATTAGTAAAGTTCGTGGCTACCAAGAAGATATTGGTTCTTGGTGGGAAGTCTCTGCTCATCCCAATGGAGAGAGTAAAGTTGCCAACTTACCTGGTGAACCAAATCTATCGGATGTCTTGAAAGCCGATTTAGATGGAATTTTAGGGCCTGGCTATACCCTACATGAAATGTTACGTTGTGCCTATTTGGACACCAAAGATAACTTGAGTATTCAAGTTCATCCCGATGATGCCTATGCCTTAGAACATTCCCATGACTATGGAAAATATGAAAGTTGGTACATTGTCGAAGCCGAAACACCAACTTATTTAGTTGCCGGAACCCTTACAACCGATGCCGAAGTTGTAAGAAAGGCTCTAGAAGAAAACAATCTCGATCCATATTTAAAGAAATGGCCCGTAAAAGCCGGGGACTATATTACTATTCCCAATGGTACCTTACATGCCTTAGGAAAGAACATCTTAGCTTTTGAGGTTGGAACCAACAGCGATACAACGTATCGTTTCTATGACTACAACCGTAAAGATGCCAATGGGAATACCCGTCCTTTGCATGTAAAAGATAGTTTCAACGTAACAAATTTTGCGAATCAGCCAGAATTTGTACCAGCTCAAAAGGCGAGTCATAGACTTTCAGATACACCATATTTTACGGTAGATGAATACTATGTCGATGAAGAAATGACCATTTCAAGTAAAGAGCACTTCTGTGTTGTAACCAACATCGATAAAGCACCTTTACAATTCACATGGGGAAAGGAAACCTTAACATGTGGAGGATATGACAGCTTCATTCTTCCTTATAAGGAAGAAATCCACTTACTTCCTAAAGCACATGTCCTTGTAAGTAATCCAAAGAAAGGAAAATAAGCATGAAAAAAACAATCTTAGTAACGGGCGCAAATGGGTATTTAGCTAGCTACATCTATCACGAAAATAAAGATGCATTTAACTGGATTCGTATGACACGAAAAGATGCTGACTTCACAAATCCGGATGCCGTAGCAGACTTTTTAGCTAAACAATCTTTTGACATTTGTTATCACACGGCTGCCAATGCAACCACAGCCTGGTGTAACGAAAATCCTGAATTAGCCCATAAAATCAACGTAGAATCTACCCAAAAGATCATTGAGGCTTGTAAAGCTAAAAATGCACTATTGATTTTTTCCGGAACGGAACAATCTTTTAACGGAAAGGTAGAACATGGTCCTTTTAAAGAAGATGAACCACTAAGTGCCGTAACCGTTTATGGACAAAACAAAAGTGAATGTGAAGCCTTAATTCATGAACAATTAGATAATGCCATCATTCTTCGTTATTCATGGCAAATGGGATTGTCTTTTGATGGTGTAAAAGCCAGCCCTAGCATTGTCAAAAATGTAATGAATGCCTTGTTGCATCAACAGCCAACTAAATTCACTTGTAATGAAAAACGTTGCATGACTTATGCGAAACACTTAGCAAAACAATTCCAACAAATCACTGAGTTACCTGCCGGTACCTATCATGTTGCCAGCACCAATGAATACACAACTTATGAAGCTGCATGTTTTGTAGCCAAAGAACTAGGTGCTAGCCAAGAAGCTATCGACACCTATATCTTACCGAACAAAGAAAGATATAGTGACCGTTTCCGTGATTACCGTTTGGATAATACCAAGATTCAACAATACGGCATTCACTTTGGAACCTTTGAAAGTGATGTCAAAGAAGTATTAAAAGACTTCAACTGGATGTAAAAAGAAGACTTCCGTATGTGATACAACCCTAGTCAAGTAGACATGGGAAATATTTAAAAATCTCATCGATCAACAACCCATTCC
>ERZ827520.232-NODE-232-length-93860-cov-5.253483_pt1 | contig 93860 bp, 70 predicted proteins | sample MGYA00519581_ERZ827520 | MGnify/ENA primary metagenome ERZ827520 (study PRJEB31778, sample SAMEA3449339) | human gut metagenome | biome: human gut; feature: human-associated habitat; material: faeces | place: United Kingdom | collected 2010/2012 ... | reverse complement strand
TCCATAGACAAAACTCTTTCGCTTTTTCCGGTCTCACATCATTGACAAACGAACATGTGGCGTATTCTTGCATTTCCATATTTCGTCCGACATCAACAAACAAGAAATACTTTGGAAAAAATTGAAAGGTTGACAATCATTATTTACCCATGTATAATGTTGCTACATATGACTATGTAAATGATCGTTTCTCACCATGTGATCATTTTTATATGGCGCGGAAATTTCAAATGATTCATGAGATAAAACCAAAGAGAGGGACACCGAAATGGAAATGACCATCAGCGTATTTTTTGACCATGTGCTGCAGGCAGTCGATGAAACGAAAAGACCGCTGCAAGAGATCTTACAAGAGATCAAAAACGGCGGGGTGCAGTGCGTGGACGTATGTTTTGATCATGTTTTGCAGGATCCACAGTTGCCCCGTACAATTGCACAGGCAGGACTTTGTATCAACAATGTGTATGGCTTTTATGATTGGGGTGGCGAGGAAGCAGATGATTTGACACGGTTTGAAAAACATTTTTTATGTGCGCAACAGTGTCAGGCTGCATCCATGTTGGTTGTTCCCGGCCTGGTTGATGGGTTGGAAACGTTTACAAAGGACCAATGGTTAGATGAGGTAGCCGTTGAACGGTTGTTTTCCACACACCCGCAGATTGGTGCGATGACACGTACGTTACAGCAAGCGGCAAAACGTACATCAAAAGCGTGTAAGATTCCGCTTTGCATCGAGGACTTTGATCAGCTGCAGGCACCGTATGCGCATATGTACGGTATGCTGTGGTTTTTCCGTCACGTTCCCCAATTGCAATGTTTATTTGATACCGGCAATTTTTATCACAGTGATGAATCTTCCGTAGAGGCATTGACACTTTTGGAGTCTTATGTGATCGGTTTGCATTGCAAAGATCGGGGAACAGAAAATGGATATGAGACAAACCGTCATTGCCGCGGACTGCGTGCAGTTGCAGTCGGTGATGGATATGTTCCTATCGCACCGATGTTACACCGATTGATGGATCACGGCTTTGCAGGCTCGTTGTCGATTGAACATTACGGGTTGCCGGGTGCGCTTCCTGCCATTCTTTCTTCCGCCGCCTTTTTGCGTGATGCCATCGCATCTTACGGTACACGTAAAAAATAAAAGGTATGTACACCGCGTTTGTACATGTGCGCTGTTTGCTGCTCAATTTGTATTTGTTCTATATCAAAACGTACACGATCAAAAGATTGCGTTGACAATCAAAACATTATTTTTGCCGGATGCCTATAACATCCGGCTTTTTTAACCAATTTTAGGATGAAATACAGGTTTTTTGTTCTATTACATATAATCACATTTACAAAACGACAAAACGATAAAACTCATCATTGTTGATGGTTTTGCATAAAACAAGGGTCACTTTTGTTTTTTGTGAAAAAGGGTATAACATCCCGTGACAATCAAAAACACCGCAAAACAACAGCGCAACAGAACGGCAGAGACACGGTTGGCGAGCAAAGAAAACGGAATTGCGCTGCATACACCGCTTACAATCAAAACCAAAAGAATTTTGTAATTTCCGCGTAGGCGCTTGAGGTGCATGGGCAATGCGGCAATGGCTGCACAAATAAAAAATGCCAAATTGAGTCCTTGGGCACTTTGATGTGACAGAGAGGTTGCGTGTGACAGGTAAATCACGAGCAACCCGCCGCCTCCGACACCCATTCCGGCGAGTACGGCGATCAGCAGTGAACAAACAGCTTGTATCATAACAGATGCGTCACCCCTCTATACAGCATATTGACGCCGGACACAATCAACACCACGGAAAACAATTTGTTCAGCTTGTCAGATTTGATTTTTCCGCATAGATATGCGCCGACGGCACCACCGATCAGTGCCCATGGAAGGTAATACGGAATGGATTGAAGTGGCAGTGCATGTTTGTGGTAGTACATGAAAACAGATACCACGGAATAGCATAGCACACAGATCACAGCTGCGGAAAAGGGAAGATTCCCTTGTATATGTGTTGCTGTTTTCGGCGTGTTTTGCTGACGTTCCGTTTCCATAATTGTTGTTTGTGTGGACGGTGCGGGAGATTCTTTTTGCTTGGAAAAATATTTTCGCAAATAGAGAACCAGTACCACGCCACCTCCTGTTCCCAAAAATCCGTTGATGGCGCCGGCAAGTAGCCCGCAGCATATCGTGAAAAAGGAAATTGGCACGGTTTTATGATTGTTTGCAGGAAAGAAATTGTGTTGTTTCTTCATTTTTTCGCCGTTCTTCCTTTCGTTTTTGTGTTTTGCTGTGAGGGCTTTATTTGCTGTTGCGGTTAAACATGTGATCAAATGGAATGAGATGCAAATGTGCAAGCATTTTCTGTTATTTTGACGTTGTGCGCGTTTCTTTTATGCGTATGATCAAACGGCATTTGCAACATTTACAGTTTGTTCATGTTTCGGGCGCAAAGATCTGTTCTGTTCGTGATATACTATTCTTATCAATTTGTGCGTTATTTCCCCGGCATTTTCAAAATACGTCGCGACCGCCTTTGGCGTATTTTATTTTACACAACCAATGATAGAGGCACATTGTGCGTCGGCTGATTTTTACGAGAGCGTTGAAAACGTGAAAATCTGCGATGCGTGTGATGTGCGTCTTATTTGTGTTGTTTTTTTGCCGTCCATTTTTCATTTTCAAGTGTTCAACGGCGTTTGTATTTGCGCCAAGTCCGCTTTGTACTGTTCACATTTTACAAGCAGCGTCTTTGCATGTATCCTGTGGCATCCGATTGCTTTGTTATGGTTGCGCGGCAGGGGAACGTGATTTGAAAATGATTTGAAATATCTGTGTGATTGATGTTGGTGTTACGGTTTACATAAACTGTTGAAACATGTTGTTTGCACGCCCTTTGTTTTTGAGGTGTGCGATGACAGATTAAATGAAAGGAGCCTTTATGGCAAGAAGAAAGAATAATAGTAATCATAATCACTCAAAATTGAAAATTATCCCGCTGGGCGGATTGGGAGAGATCGGAAAAAATATGACGGTGCTCGAATATGAAAATGATATCATCGTCATTGATTGCGGCATGGGTTTTCCGGATGAAGAGATGCCGGGGATTGATTTGGTCATTCCGGATATCACCTATTTGGAAAAGAACATTCAACGTGTGCGTGGTATTTTTATCACACACGGGCATGAAGACCACGTCGGCGCGGTACCGTATGTTTTTCATTCGCTGGATGTTCCGGTGTATGCCACCAAGCTTTCTTTGGGCATCATTCGCAACAAATTGGCGGAACACCATCTGGATTTCAAGCCGCGTTTGTTCACGCAGCAGGCCGGAGATATTGTGAAGGTAGGTGCGTTTGAAGTAGAATTTATTCGCGTCAATCACTCGATTGCAGATGCGGTATGTTTTGCCATTCATACACCCGTCGGAACGGTGGTGCACAGCGGTGACTTTAAGATCGATTTAACACCCGTTGACGGAGAAATGATCGATCTGGCGCGCATCGGGGAATTGGGAAAACAAGGTGTGCTGTTGTATATGGGCGAATCTACCAATGCCGGGCGCCCGGGTTATACCCCGACAGAAAAAACGGTTGGGAAATCGCTGGAGCATATTTTTACTGATTTTGAAGATAAACGTATCATTATCGCCACGTTTTCTTCCAATGTCCATCGCGTACAACAGATTATCAATACTTCCATTCAGCACGGACGTCGTGTGGCGGTCACAGGGCGCAGTATGTTCAATGTGCTCAGCGCTGCCATTGAACTGGGATATATGGACATTCCCAAGGGCGTTTTGATCGATATCAATGAAATAAAGAAATACAACCCCTCACAGCTGACGGTTATCACGACGGGGAGCCAGGGAGAGCCGATGAGCGCACTGTACCGCATGGCGTTTTCTGTGCATGACCGTGTGACACTGGACAGCTCTGATGTTGTAGTGATCAGCGCATCTGCCATTCCCGGAAATGAAAAATTGGTGGGAAATATCATCAATGAACTGTATCGAAAGCACGTCACGGTGGTAAATGATTCGGTTGCCGATGTTCATGTTTCGGGACATGCCTGTCAACAGGAATTGATGATGATGATCGCTTTGTTAAAACCAAAATATTTTATGCCCATTCACGGCGAAATGCGCCATTTGGTTTTGAATAAAGAGCTGGCGGAAGAAATCGGTGTTCCCACCGAAAATATTTTTGTTTCAGAGATTGGCCGTGTGTTGGAAGTCGGTAAAAACGAAGCAAAATTCAATGGTACGGTGCCCTCTGGCAAGATTTTGGTAGACGGCCTGGGGGTAGGGGATGTTGGCAACATCGTATTGCGCGATCGCCGTCATCTGGCGCAAGATGGACTGATTGTTGTGGTTGCAACCATTGATGCTTCCTCCGGTATGCTATTGTCAGGGCCGGACATTGTTTCTCGCGGATTTGTGTATGTACGCGAAAATGAAGAGTTGATGGAAGAAGTACGTAAAATTGCATTACATTCCATTGAGCAGTGTTTCTCCTCCGGTGCAACGGATTGGAACCATATCAAGAGCAGTGTGAAAGACGATTTGGGCAAATTTTTGTTTAATCGTACCAAACGTCGCCCAATGATTTTGCCGGTGATTATGAATGTGTAATGGGACGAAATTAAAAATAGTTATACGGCGTGGCGCTTTGCCGTCATAGAATATTACAACAGCCGGGGTATTCCGATGATCGGAACGCCCCGGCTGTTGTTGTTTGTTTGAGATATGTAGATATTGTAGTGCTGGTTGCTCACCCTTATTCCATACAAGAAAGTTTGCGATACCACTGATGCATATAAGCGCCTGTCATTGTCATTTGTTCTTCAGTAAATTGAGAATATTGTGTTTCGGGAACAGCACTAGCCTTTAAAATACAACGCCAGTCCGTATCTCCGCCGCGCAAAAGCAAAAAGTAGGTGTTACTGATCCGGTATTGTTCTATCATATCCAGCCACCATTGCAGTGAAAGAGCATCGGCCTCTATATATGAGCCAAGGTGCCCTCCATCTTCGCAAAAAATGCCGAATTCGGTAATAAATATTGGAAGTCCGCCGTTGATGGCATTAACAATTTGTGCATATAACGCGTCTGAATGCAATCCGACATAAAAGTGCGCAGTATACATCAGATATCCATTCTCATATTTTTCACGGAAAGTTGAGTCGGATAGAGGAATCGTGATTTGTTGACAAGCGGATGGAGTTCCAAGCAAAATCATGGCGTTGGGATCGTTATCCCAAATAATATCAATGATATCTGTTGCATATTGTTTGATGCGTTCCCACGCATACGCATAGGCACTGTCAAAATCATTGGGATAGATTGCTTTGCCGTCAAGAGGTTCATTATACAATTCATAGAGAATATTGTCATGATTTGCATATTGTTCTGAAATAGATGCAAAGAAAACAAGGGCTTCCTCCTTGTAAATATTGGGATCAGCACGGGAATAGACAGAACCATCAGGAGCGGGTTGTTTGTCATAACGTTCCCATTCATCCAGTCCGTGCCAATCAACAATAATATACATGTTAAGAGAAGTAGCCGTTTGTATAGCATTGTGAATGTTTTGCATCATGGTTTCCCTGTTTTCAGGAGTACCTACAACAAATCCGTCATAGTGTGCACCGGTTTCATCTAACACTGAACCCAAGCGAATGCCATCGATTCCCCAGTCATCTCGTATCCATTTCATTGTTTCATAGCTTGTATAAGATAGCAATTGATTTGCATTAAACACATGCAACGTGTTTAATTGATAAATATTTTCGTTTTCATCGATCATATATGCACCTTTGGTGGATAGCGCTCCGTGCAAGGCAAAGGGAGATTGATCAATATAGCGATATACTGCACTTTGTTCCACTTTCATTTTGCCGGAAAGCGTCAATGTGGCAGGTAGGGTATCTGCGACTGGAGCGATATATTCATCACCGATTCTATGTACTTCTTTGCCGTCTACGAAGAATACATACATGTTGTTGTCAAGCCATATCAGATCGTATGTATGCATGTTTCCGTCTTTTTCCGTATATGCGGATAAGTCAAACGATTGAAATGCTTCTGCCGCATCTGGACTTTCCAACAGGATTTGTCCATCCTCTTCCACCGCGGCTGTCACAGTGAAACGACCGCAAGTGTACGCACCAGTACCAACTGCGGCAGCGTCACCCTCATTCAGCATCAAAACGCCGTTTGGTTCATTGGCGTATGTGTTCAGCATGTCCAGGCGGAACATCCGGCTGCGGCTGGTTCCGTCGTAATTTGTACCGTCTTGGTCCGTGCATGCTTTTGGAATGATGAGGTTATACAATCGGTGCACAACGGCAACTGCTTCTGCCCGAGTGGCAAGACCGTTGGGATCAAAGGAGCCGTCGGGACGTCCCTGAATCAAAGCGGTGTATTGCATGGTCGGCGCCGCGGATCGTGCCCAATCTGCAAGCAAGGCTGCATCGGGATATTGTAGTGCGTCGGAAGGGCCCAGTGTTACACCAAGCAGTCCGTTTAACATACGATCCATCATCACCGCCATCTCTTGACGTGTGATGTTTTGCTCCGGCATAAACAATTCTCGCCCTTGTGCATTTTTTCCTGCTCCTGCGACGATTCCTTGTTCAAACGCCCAGTTGGCTGGGGTACCGTAGAAAACATGGGGATTGACATCCACAAACGGATATTCCTTTTGTGTGAAAGCAACGTTGAAATTCATTTTTTCTGCCAAGCGAGACAGGAAACAGACAAATTGTGCGCGGGTAAGTTGTCCGTCAGGAACAAAGGCGGTATATGTCATACCGGCAGTAATGCCATTTTCTACCGCCCAGTCAATATCCGCTTTCCCCCAAAAGTTGTCAGCTACGTCCTCAAAGACAATGTCCTCGTTTGTACTAACCGTAGTGGAAGTGAGGTTTTGGGTTGTACTTGCTTGTACGACTAATACAGAAAAAGAAGCGCATAAAAGCACAAGGGTAAGAATGAAGCAAATCAGTTGTTTCATCATGGTTCCTCCTCAAAAGTATAATTTAAATGAAAAATGGGGAAGGAGAGACGTGCTCTATGTTTCAAAAATTAAGATTGGAAGCGCATTCATTGATATCTTCCATGTCCCATACGGTCATTTCCGTAATGGTGCAGTCACCATTGATTGCACAAATTGAAAAGGTATCACTTCCTACGTCGGGCAACACGCGCCGTCCCAAAGGCAAGCTGGTCATGGTGAATACTTCAATGGCGCTGCGGTCGATAAAAATACGCAAACGAATCGGCGCATAATCTTTTTTGGGGAAACTTACCGTTTCCGGTGCACTGAGATTTGTATGGTGTGAGGAATGTGTGCAGTCCATACTGATCAGACAATCCATATGCCATTCGTCCAAATCACGCCATGATGTACCGCATCCCGGGTGTACATTCAGTGCCGTATATTGTTTTCCGTCTTCTGAACGCAGTAGGCGCAGTTGCACCATGTTGACCGGTTCAAAAGAAAGGGTAATATCAATTTCCACACAAGAGCCTTTTGCAATATCAATAACCATTTCTTTGTTGGCCGGTACACAAAGCGGTTCGGAAAGCTTGCGTTCGTTTCTGCGCAGCGATTCCAGTTCTTTCGCCGGTGCAACGGCAATTCCGGACTTCGCTTCGTCCAATGTAATGGTGTGCGGCAGGCTCATACAGGTAACGGCACCAGCTGCATGCATATTGTAAAATGCGCGCACACTGCCGTCCCCGCTGGGATCTGCATATGCAGTGGGGGCAGCATATCCGTAGAGACGTGAACAATGATTGAGTCGTGCACCGCCGACAACATCAAATTTTTGTGTTTCTTTGTCCCAATATCCAATCATATATTCCGGACCGTTTCCATGGCTGAAAAAGAGCAACATGCGCATATCTTCTCCGATTTTACAGAAATACGGACAAGCGCCATCATCGTTGACGGAGCCGAAGCGATCATTTTGGAGCAGCGGATGCAAATATTTCCATTCCAATAGATCTTTTGAGGAGAAGAGATATTCTTCCCGCACCCGTGCGCCGTTTCTCAAAAATTTCACGCCCGCAGAGAGTGCATAATATTGACCGTCTTCCCACCAAATAAAGGGGTCATACACACCAGGATAGACTGCATAGGGAATGCGTGTTTGTTCCGGACCCACACCGCCGCAGGGGATACACGGTCCGGTTTTGACTCTGTTCCATTGGAGCAGCAGCGGATCCGTGCTGGTTTGACAGTACAGTCCCATTGCACCATGATAGCCGTAATACATCGCAACTGCCATATTGTCATGTATGGCAATGGCACCTGACCAGCTTGACAATTCATTGCCCCCGTCGGGATCCGGTACAATTGCAAGCGGTAATTCTTTCCAGTGAACCAAGTCCGGGCTGATGGCATGTGCCCAGTTCCATTCCTTGTTGCCATGTGAGTCATTCAGTTGGTGGAACAAATGCCAGTTTCCGTTAAAATAGCAAAGTCCGTTTGGATCGTTCATATATTCGTGGGAGACGATATAATGATATCGCGGGACCAACGGATCAGACAAGCGCTCTTTCCGTGTTTGTTCTGCGGTAATCATGTAAGGATCTTGTTTCAAAAATTCGGGTAATTTGATTTCATTGCTCATGGAACTTTCTCCTCTTGTGTTTGGTGTTTTGTCCTGATTTTGCACAATTCGATTCAACGCAACCTTTCCAGCATGTCCGGCATGGAGAAAGAAATGGAAAATCGCGGGCAGCATCAGATTTGACGATCATGTTTGTTTGAATTTGTTTGAATTGGGATGATATTTTGTTGCAGGAACAATCGAATGCGACAGGATGCCCGATCCCATAAAAAGCGACGCCAAGGCGTTTGGTACCGCGTCGCTTTTTATGATTTTTTCAGACAAATGATTTATCTTTTTCACACTTTCACTCTGCAGCCGATTCAGTCAGAGATCTATCTGTATGTTGTTTTTTTCAATTTAATCCTTATTCCAGTCAACCCTTATTCCAGACCTGCGCAGGTGCGGTAAAACTGACGCATTTTGGTACCGATGTATGTCAAGTCCTCTTCTGTCCAGTTTGAGAGGGCCGTGACATCGTTTTTGAGCACGCAAAACGTTCTTTCGGCGCTGGCATCGCCGCGCGCCATCATAAAGAACATGTTGCCCACTTTGTACTGCTGCAGGAGCGCCAGATAGTCATCAAAATATGCATCGTTTTCCTCATTGGATTCCATGATGCCAAACTCCGAGCAGAAAATTGGCAGACCTGCATTATAATTGTTGACCAGTTGGTCTTTTACAGATTCCATATTTGCGTAATAGTGAACCGTATAAAGAATATTGTTGTATTTGTTTCTGAACTCGAGGTCGTTGGTTGCATATCCGAGCTGTTGGTCCGCTGAGGGCGTTCCGACAAAAATTACAGCATTCGGATCATTTTCCCGGATGATCGGAATTAGAGCGTCTGCCTGCGTCTTGATACGATCCCATGCGTATGTATATGCTGCCTCAAAATCATCGGGATAAAGATCTTTTCCGCTCAGCGGCTCGTTGTAAAGCTCATAAATGACATTGTCGTGATCGGCAAAGGCGGCGGAGAATTCCTCGAAAAAGTCGATCGCTTCCGGCAGATAAATCAGCGGATCTGCACGGGAGAACGTAGAACCGTCCGGTGCGGGCTGTTTGTCATAGCGCTCAGATTCATCCAAGCCGTGCCAGTCAATAATGATGTACATATTCAGCTGCGTTGCAACTTCTACCGCATCGTAAATATTCTGCATCATCTTTTCGCGCGCCTCAGGGGATCCGGCAACAATACCGTTGGTATGTGCGCCGTACTCATCCAAAACGGATGCCAGTCGAATACCGTCAATTCCCCAGTCGTCACGCAGCCATTTCATGGTTTCATAGCAGGCATATTCCACCTCGCCGCCGCCGTTAAACAGATGCAACCCGTTGAGCATATATCTGTCACCCTGTGCATCGATGAGAAATGCGTCATCGACAGACAGTGCGCCGTGCAGTGCAAACGGAGATTGATCGACGTAACGGTAAATGATGCTTTTATCTACGCGAATATCACCGGCCAGCAAAAGAGAAGCGGGAGCGTTTTCGGCTGTGGGAGCAAGGTACTCATCGCCCACGCGATGCACTTCGTTGCCGTCCACAAAGAAGACGTACATGTTGTTATCCAGCCAGATCAGGTCGTACGTGTGCATTTCGCCGTCTTTGGGCGTATATGCACCCAGATCAAAGCTTTGGAATTCTTCCGCTGCCTGTGGACTTTGCAGCAGGATTTGACCGTTTTCACCCAATGCGGCGGTAACGGTGAATCGTCCGCCGATATAGGTCTCGTTGCAGACATTGACTGCATCCGAACCCTCCAGTGTCAAAATGCCATTGGGAGAGGTTTCATAAGTTTCCAGATAATCCAGACGGAAGACACGGCTGCGGCTGGTACCGTCATAGTCATTGCCGTCGCGGTCGGTAAGCGATTGCGGCACGACCAGGTTATACAAGCGATGAATAACGGCAACCGCTTGTGCGCGGGATGTCAATCCTTCCGGATCAAATGAACCGTCATCATGTCCCAGAATAATTCCGGTGTATTGCATAACAGGAGCGTATCCCTGCGCCCAGGAGGCAATCTCATCTGCATCCGGGTAAAGCAGAGAACCAAACGCACCTGTCTCGACATCAAACAAACCGTGCAGCATGCGGGAAACCATGGCTGCCATTTCTTGCCGCGTGATATTTTCTTCCGGCATAAAGAGTTCTTGTCCCTGTTCGTTTTGACCCGCACCCGAAACGATTCCCTGTTCAAATGCCCAATTTGCCGGTAGGCCGTAATAAACAAATGGCAAGACATCAGCAAACGGATAATCATTCAAAGTGAATTCCACCGTAATTCCCATGAGTTGTGCCATGCGGGCGAGGAATGACACAAATTGTGCCCGCGTCACGGGACTATCCGGATCAAACAGATTTTCTTCCACGCCGGCAGTGATCCCGTTTTCATACGCCCACTCGACGTCTGCACGTCCCCAGAAATTTTCTGCAATATCATCAAAGACAAATGCCTGTGCGTCAACGGATGCATCTTCTTGTGCAAGCGGTTTTGCCGCGTTTTGCGCGTATACAAATCCCATGGAGGTGCACAGCAGACTCAGTGTGACCAGCAGTGTAAAAAAACGTTTCATAAAGATAGTCCTTTCGGTTAGAGTAGATTGATATGGATGAAAAAACAGATCGGAAAAAACCTGCGCTTCTCCGTTTTCTCTTTGCAACATCTGTGAACTGAAAAAAACGGTGGTGATTGTTCTGTATTTTCATTTTACCGCACCGATTTTCACAATGCAAGTGAATGATAGAAATCCCTCAAAAATTGTATGATATGTAAAAAAAAACCGTGTGATTTTGTGAAGAATGACAGATTCCTTTTGTCATCCGGTAAAAGACATATCATTTATTACAGTTCGAAAAATATCCATCTTATCAAACTTATCAAAACGCGAAATGACAGATTAAAATAAAAGGCTTCCATTTCTTTTACAACATGTTTTGACAAAAAAAGATTTTGTAAAACAGAGATTTTGTCGTGGAAAATATATCTTATTTTATAGAAAAAACAGCTTGCATTTTTTTGATGTATCTGTTACAATGAAGTGAAAAGAAACGTCGAAAAAAACAGAAAAACGTCCGTTTCAAACACTCCGTTGTATCGTTTGATGTCAAGGTTTCTTGGCGTACTTTCCCGGTTTTTTCGTTTATGCGCAACCCAAACAGCACGGAGCAATGTGATGAAGATTGCGGGGTGAACATGATGAGACGAAACCAAACAACCTTTTCGCCACCGACAACTTTTCCGCAAAGGAAAAAGAAAACAACGCGGGATCGGAAAAAGGAAAGAGCGCTCAAACGCTTCAAAAAGCAGCACACACTTACGCAATTGCGTGCGCTACCTTTGTCGCGCCGCGTGATTGTCATTGTGTCTGTGGTTTTGATTGTTCTCTTGCTTGTTGCCTGTCTTTCGCTGGGCGGCTGGATATTGTATCGTTATTTGCGTGTGCCAACCGTTATTTTGCTGGGGGATGCAAATCAAACGGTGGAGGCGTTTTCCTCTTATGAAGATCCCGGTATTTCACTCAAACTTGGAAAAGAAACGGTCAAGGGTGAATGGGAAGTGCATGGAAAACCCGATACCACAACACCTGCTACATATGAAATGGAATATACGGTTTATTGGCATTTTCGAAAAATACATGTCAAACGTACGGTAAATGTGGTTGATACAACTCCCCCAACACTGACGCTGATGGGCGAACGCGAGATGACGTTGGGATCTCTCTCACAGTTTCAGGAGCCCGGATATGTTGCAAAGGATCGGGTAGACGGCCCTTTGACCAACCAAGTGCAAGTTTCACGTGAACAAAAAGATCCCACGCATTTTGTCATTTCTTATGCGGTATCTGACGCCGCGGGAAATACGGTGCATGATACACGTGCAATTACGTTGACAGATCCTGTGCCGCCTGTGATTACACTCAATGGAGAAACGCATTACGATCTTGCGGCAGGAGCGGATTTTACCGATCCCTTTGCGGTTGCCAAAGATGATGTCGACGGAGATATTACGGATCGCATAGTTCTCCAATCGTCCTTAAATGTCTGGATTCCCGGAACCTACGAGTTAATATATTCCGTGACGGATGCGGCCGGTAACAGTGCCAGCGTTACACGTACCGTTACGGTTAAGCCACTTGATCCATCTTTGACCAATCGTGTCTATTTGACGTTTGATGACGGTCCTTCTGCAGAGGTGACTCCTCGCGTTTTGGATGTTTTGGGAAAATACAATATAAAAGCGACGTTCTTTGTCGTTAATTTTGATCAGTTCGGTGCTGATCTTTTGCGCCGTATGGTGCAAGAGGGACATACCGTTGCCATTCACGGTTATTCGCACGATTATGCTGCCATATATGCGTCTTCTGATGCGTTTATGGAAAATGTGAAAAAGTTACAGGATAAGATTTATCAGGCAACGGGTGTAAATCCTACGATTGTTCGGTTTCCCGGCGGTAGTTCCAATACCGTCAGTGTCAAATATTGCAAGGGGATTATGACGGAGCTGACAAAACGACTGGAACAAGAAGGGTATGTCTATTTTGATTGGAACGTAGACAGCCGCGATGCTGAAAAGCCAAAACAGGACAAAGAAGTCATTGTGAAAAATGTGTGTGACGGATTACGTCCCGGGCGAGGAAATGTTATTTTGATGCACGATGCGGCGACGAAAACAACCACCGCTGACGCATTGGAGGAGATCATTCTGTATGCACAGGCGCAAGGATACGTCTTCATGCCTCTTACCACACAAACCCCGCCGGTGCATCATCCGGTCAACAATTGATTGGTCGGACAGGCAGCGTGTGTGAAAAACAGGTGCAACCGATCGTGTCGTTTTGCCATGTTACGAACGACGCGATCGGTTGATCTTTTTTATGGAAGAGATAGTTTTCCGGGATTTCTTGAAAAGTTCAAAAGAGTATGTTATAATATATTGCTCACAAACGGAAAAGCAGCGAAAAAAGGCATTTACAGCGCAAATTCATTGCAAATTGCCCAACGTATTTGGTTTTCGATCATCAAACAGAGGAAAGAAGAACTTCCAATAAAGGGTTATCAAGATTACGATTGGATTTTCTACGGACATGAGATCGACGTATTTGCGTGGGATTTGTTGCTGTGAAACAGAAAATAAAAAGCAAAGGGGTGTTTTTGTGGCATCGAGCAGCAAAAAAGCGACAACCAAGCAGACACGCGGCACCGGCGGCACAAAAACAGGACAGCGCAAACGGCGGACGGCCGGCAAAGCACAGCCGGGCGCAGCTCGTGTGTTGGTTCCCATTTTTTTGGCTGCCGCCGGTATTTTTGTCTTTGTCATGCAACTCAATGCAGCGTGGACAGGCGTGGTCGGTACCTTTTTGCACGATATGTTTTTGGGATTGTTTGGTTGCGGATTTTATCTGTTTGTCCCGTTGTTGATATTGGGTGCTTGTTTTTTTGGCAGAGACTTGGAGCATCATGCTGTCGGATTAAAAATCCTTTTTGCGTTTGGTTTGTTATTGTTTTTCTCGGCTTGGACACATGTAATTGTACTGGGTGAACAGGACCTGGGAGATTTAACGGTACAACAGATGTATCGTGAAAGTATCATGCACCCGGCCGGCGGTGCTGTCGGCGGTATTTTGGCATCTCTTTTGCTCAAATGCGGGGTCGCGGGTGCATGGATTATTAGTATTGTCTTTGTGTTGCTCTGCAGTATGTTCTATTGCGGAACGACACCTGTGAAGCTGATTGGCGATTTACGCTATCTGTTGATGCGAAACCGCGAGGCACGGGAACGTTTGGCGGAGCAGACGGAGGAGCAAGATCGGGAAAATCGTGCCGCACGGGTACAGGAAATCCAACAAATGCAAGCGGAACATTTGCGCCGCAAACAACAGAGAAGAGAACAGCGGCGGTTGGAAAAAGAAGAACGTCGCCGCGGCAATATTGATCACAACATTTATTCTGACGATGTTGGGCAGGCTGAAAAGACGCAGACAGACGATGATGTCGGCAAGAACGATGAATCATCACAACCCGGTCGTGCACAAAAGGACGAAGAACAAACTGTTGCGGAGCAGACGGCACCGTCCGAGGTGCAAAAAGAAGAAATTTCTCCGGAACCACTGGCGCCTACCGGGCAGTCGCAGGGATGGGATTTGAACGATATTCTGGGTAAACCGCACACGGGGGCGGGCACCGACAAAAAAGAAGACGGAAAAAACAATCCCAATGGCATATCAACGCAGAAACAAGATGACCGTTTGCAGGTCAATGTGTCTGATATACATGCGCCGTATACCGGCGGCACAACACAAAATGAAACAAATGCCGCGTGCAAAAACGATCCGGCGCAGGATTATGTATTTCCTCCGATGTCTATATTGCATCAGGAACCCGAGCAGATGAATCTGGATGCAACCGTAGAAATGCAAGAAAACGCGGAAAAGCTGGTCAAAACCTTGCAAAGTTTTCGTGTCAATACAAAAATTATACATGTTTCCCGCGGTCCTACCATTACACGCTATGAATTGGCACCACAGGCAGGTACGCGGGTGCGTGCCATTGCCAATTTGGTGGATGATATTGCCCTGTCTCTGGCGACAACCGGTGTGCGCATAGAAGCACCTGTTCCCGGCAAGGCAGCGGTGGGAATTGAAGTGCCAAACAAGACCAGAGAGACGGTGTACATTCGTGACTTAATGGAGCGGGACGAATTCCGCTTGGCGAAAAGCAAACTCAACACATGCCTTGGGATGGATGTGGCAGGCGAGCCGGTCTATCTGGATATTGCCAAAATGCCCCATTTGTTGATTGCAGGTGCAACGGGCATGGGAAAATCCGTCTGTATCAATTCACTGATTGTATCCATGCTGTATAAGGCAACGCCGGAAGAGGTCAAGCTGATTTTGATTGATCCCAAAAAGGTGGAATTGAATATATACAATGGGATTCCGCATTTGTTGGTTCCCGTCGTTTCCGATCCGAAAAAAGCTGCCGGATCGCTGCATTGGGCTGTGGGCGAAATGGAACGCCGTTTTGAACAGATCGAGGATGTGGGCGTGCGCGACATTGCGGCATATAACAAAATCACGCGTGATGATCCGGAAAAACCACCGATGAGCCAGATTGTCATTATTATTGATGAGTTGGCGGATTTGATGATGACGGCCCCCGATGAGGTGGAGGAGTCCATCTGCCGCTTGGCGCAAAAGGCGCGTGCAGCGGGGATGCATTTGATCATCGGTACACAACGTCCCAGCGTTGATGTGATTACCGGATTGATCAAGGCAAATATCCCGTCGCGCATTGCATTTACCGTTGCTTCTCAGGTTGATTCTCGTACCATATTGGATATTGCGGGCGCTGAAAAACTGATCGGCCGCGGTGATATGCTCTACGCACCGGTGGGTTTGACCAAACCGCTTCGTGTGCAGGGATCGTTTGTTAGTGAAAAGGAAATTGCCAAGATTACGCGGTTCTTGAAGAAAAACGCGGGCGAAATTGAATATGACCAAAATGTGTTGGAACTGATCAATCGTGCGGCGGAAATGTGCGGTAATGCAAAGAATCATAAGGGCATCGACGGCGCAGAAACTGCAGAAATCAGCGGTGACCCGAAGATGAAAGAAGCCATCGATTTGGCTGTGCAAAACGGCACGATTTCGACGTCTTTATTACAGCGCAAGCTTAGTTTGGGATACGGGCGCGCTGCGAAAATTATCGATGCCATGCAAGAAAAAGGATTTGTTTCTCCCCCCGAGGGACAAAAACCTCGTACCGTCTTAATTACACGTGCACAGTGGGAGCAGCTGCAAATGGGTGGAAGTGCGGAAGTGACAGATCATTTGGAAAATGCGGCGGATCGCACGCAGGAGAATGACGTTTCAAACGAACAGGAGTCGTCAACTTCCGCAGTGCCGGGCGCACAAGAGGATCCTGCACAGGAGGATGATTTGCCATGGGAAAACTGATTGCCATTGACGGCTTAGACGGATCGGGGAAAACGACACAGGCGCAGCGCCTGTATGAAACGCTGTGCGCAAAAAACATTCCTGCGCGTCTGATCTCGTTCCCGGATTACGGTTCTCCGGGAGCGGTTCCTGCTGAGTTTTATTTGAACGGCGGGCTTGGAAATGACCCCAACGCCACCAATCCATACGCCGCATCTACTTTTTTTGCAGTTGACCGCTATGTATCATATCATACAAAGTGGAAAGATTTTTTCTTGCGCCCGGATACTGTGGTGATTGCCAATCGCTATACGACGGCCAATGCGGTGCATCAGCTTTCTAAAATGAATGATGCAGATGAGGCACAAAAGCGCGCATTTTTGGACTGGCTGTTTTCCTTTGAATATGAACTGTTGCAATTGCCCCGGCCGGATTTGGTGCTGTATTTAGAACTGCCGCCGGACATTGCACATACTTGGATTGACCGACGTACGGCACAGACCGGTCAGGCGCAAGATATTCATGAGACGGATGCGCATCATCTGGAGCGCAGCTATCAGGCGGCACTGTTTGCCGCAAATTATTTGGGTTGGAAGCGAATTTGTTGTTACACGGAACAACATGCCGCATGTTCCGTCGAACAGATCGCACAAAAAGTCTGGGACGAGACGGCGCGTGCATTGCACTTGCAATAAAGAGGAGAGACAAACAATGGTATATTTATTTTTGGGTGAAGGATTTGAAGAAGTGGAGGCACTTTGCCCGTTGGATTTATTACGCCGCGCCGGTGTGGAGGTAAAATCGGTTGGCGTCGGCGGTATGCATGTGCGGGGGTCTCACGGGATTGAAGTTACTTGTGATTGTACCACGGAACAAATTAATTTAGATCGCTCTTTGGAAATGATTATTTTGCCCGGCGGTATGCCCGGTACCACGAATCTTGCTGCTGATGAAACGGTACGTCGTGCGATCAGTTATGCAGCCCAGCAAGGTATTCTGATCGCTGCGATATGCGCAGCACCAATGATTCTGGGACAAATGGGATTATTGGAAGGCCGCACGGCGGTATGTTATCCTGGTTTTGAGAAGTATCTCACGGGTGCCGAAATTTCTCAAAAAAGCGTGGTTGTGGATGATACTTACATCACTGCCAAAGGTATGGGTGTGGCTCATGCGTTCGGTTTGCGGCTGGTTTCTCTGTTGTGCGGTGAACAGGCGGCAGATGATTTGAGCCGTGGCGTTTGCATGCCGCAGTGATATTTCCGTGATCGGTAGTCAAACCATTCACAGCGAAAAACTTGATGCGTCTGGTAACGGTTTGCAATACGATATCAAAAGATGTTCGAGGATTTATCTATGCTAAGACACATATGTGATGTGTTCAGCATAGATAGCATAAAAAGAAAGGGTACGTGCGATGGCAGAAAAACCGGGTGAATTTGACAGGCAGCAGATGCATCGGCGTACAACTGGCGCATCACATAGGGGCAGTGAGGAAAACACAACACAACATGTTTCTGTCAAGGCCAAACAACGTACGCGTTCTGCCCACAAATATTTACTGAATCCGCCTGTCCTTACCATTTATACGATGATTGTGATGGCCGTGGGTGGATTGGTTGCCCCGGATCCGGTGCAATCTGGAAATGATACGGCGTATTTGACGCTTTTGATTGTAGAAGTGATGGCTTTTGTTCTTCCTGCTATTTTGCTGATCAAATTGCGTCCGCCCCAGTTTGTCAATCGATTGCAGCTGCGATTGTTTTCCTTGCAACGTGTGCCGCTGTTGTTATGTATGTCTTTGTTTATGATCTGCGCGCTGAGCTTGTTCAAATTGATTTTGCAGGGACTCGACATCTACCATCCCACCGCGCGTATTTTGTGGGGAATCTCTACACCGGTGCTTGGCATCGGTGCGTTGGACAGCACGTATACGTTGTTGGTGTTTGTTTTGGTTCCGGCGGTGGCGCAGGGATTTTATCACCAGGGTGTGATGTACGGGCACTATTCGTCAGTCGGCGTGGTGGCTTCCGTCGTATCTTCGGCGCTGTTTGGCGCAATGAGTCAGTTTACAGTTGGCGATTTTTTGGTGCAGCTGTTGGCAGGATTGATTCTTTCTTTTACGGTTTATTTGTGCCGTTCTGTGTGGGCGGCAGTGGTCGTAAGATTGGTGTATCACCTGTTTGTGGTCAGCTTTGAACGGTATATTTGGTCGTTTGTAAATAAGCCGGACGGCATGATCTTTTTTTCGTTTGTGGCAGGTACTTTGACACTTTTGTTTTTCATTCTTTCCGCCGGAGAGGCGCAGCATATTATGGCGGCACGCAGCTTTTCTGTTGCACAATCGCAGGAAAAATCCCAACATTTTTTGTCTGCACGTGAACAACTGTCAGCAGTGTTTGTTGATTACCGCACGGCGGTGTGCGTCTTACTATATATTGTCGCATTGTTTGTTTTATACAATCGTCTTTAAGGGTTATTTTGTTCATTCTCTCTTTCTTTGCCGTTCTCGCGCCGAAGAATGATCGGTTGATGCGGCAAATACAAAAGAATATTGTTCAAAGGGAAACGGAGATTGCTATGCCAAATCAGGAACAAAATTCGCAGAAACGTGAATCGTCGATGCATCCGGAAACGGATCATGTGAAAAACATGCAGAACCATGCATCGCAGGAAGAACACAAAGCGTCCACGATGTCGTTCGCTGAGATCAAGCAAACAGCCGCGCAACAACATACCGCACAAATACCGCGACGTCCGCAGCATGCGGGCCCATCGCCAAAGGCATTTGTTTCTTCTCTTTCCGAACAAAACAATGAAGCAAAAAAGGATAATCCGTTCGTCTCTGCAAACGATGAGATGCAGAATTCTACATCGTCTGGGGACAGTCATGTTCCACATCGTCCGCAGCCGTCTGTTTCTGACAATACAGCGCGCAATACGGCGTCCCTTGCTTCCACAGCAGATAATGTTAAGAAAGTAACAACAAATGCATCCGGTACACGGAAAAAAGACGATGCGGTTTCGCAACGTCATAGAAAGAAAAAAAGTTTGAAAAAAGGGCCGGAACGTACGCTTGGCGATGCGCCCGTATTGCACAGCTTGATTCGTGCGGTTATATACATTGTGTGTGTGTTGGTCGTTTCGGCGCTTGCTGCATGGGGAATCATTTCAGCTGCGAACGACGTGTATGCATTTGTCAAAGATGATACCGAAATTTCCGTGGAGATCACACCGGATATGACGGTGGGAGATGTAGCACAACTCTTAAAAGACAACAATTTGATCCAATATCCCTCATTGTTTCGTCTTTATGCATCTCTGCGCGATGTGGAATTTGAACCGGAACCCGGTACATACCGCGTCAGTGCACAGCTCAATTACAGTGAGTTTTTGCGTACATTTAACCATTTGAGCACTTCTACAGCCCGTGAACAGGTTGTGATCACCATCCCGGAAGGGTATGATGTTGATCGCATTATTGATTATTTGGTCAATGAAAAAGGTGTGGGCGAGCGGGAGAAATATATTGAGGCAATCAACGAGTATCCATATGATACCGAAGAATTTCGCTTTTTGCGGGAGTTGCCGGATAACCCGGATCGTAAATATCGGTTGGAGGGATATTTGTTCCCAGACACATATTATGTCTACCAAGATTCCAACGAGATCACGGTTATCTATAAGATGCTGCAAAATACCCAGAGTAAGATCAACGATGACTATTATGCAGCAGCACAGCGTATGGATATGTCTTTGGATCAAATCATGACAATTGCTTCCATGATCCAAGCCGAGTCGGCAAACGTCAGCGAGTTTGAAAATGTTTCTTCCGTATTTTACAACCGTTTGAGTCATCCGGATGCATTCCCGTATCTGGAGAGCGATGCCACGGTTCGTTATGCAGTGGGCAACCGTACCGATCCGATCACAGCTGAACAATTGCAAACGGTCAATCCCTATAACACCTATGTTACAGAGGGTTTGCCGCCCGGCCCCATCTGCAATCCGGGGCTTGATGCCATCCGTTATGCGTTGTATCCAGCATCCACCAATTATTATTTCTTTGTTGCGGACAACGACGGAAATACCATCTTTTCCGAGACAAGAGAACAGCATGAAGCGGCTGTGGCACAGGTCCGTGCACAAGCCCAAGCGCAGACGTAACCCTTATCCCGGTACCCAGGAGTAAAGAAAAGCATGAAAAAAATCATTCAATTTTTCAAAAAACCCTTTTGTTTTGCAATTTGTTATACGGTTGTTTTGGTGATCTTGATCACAGCAATCTCTCTGCATGCCTTTGTCGTTCCGCAGGCAACAGTTCCCGTGGATTATCCCGGCATACAAAATCCCAGTCAAACGTTTTTAGATAAAAAAAGCGCGGCAGACGGATTGGATGAAAACGGATACGGTTATTGGGAACAACAGGATGTCATCAATACGGACGGCAGCGCAACTGAGACGTATACCGCACGCGGCTATACCGATGAAAATATCCGCATTGAAATCAGGCAATACCGTCGATTGGCAACCGATATTTATGTTGCAGACATCAAAATTCGTGATGTGGAATATCTCAAAGCGGCGTTTGCGAAAGACACCTATGGGGTACATATTACGCAAAACACATCTGAAATTGCGCGCGAACATCAGGCGATTTTGGCCATCAACGGGGATTATTTCGGCTATCACACGGAGAGTTTTGTATTGCGCAACGGCGTGACCTATCGGGAAAGCGCACGTACCGATGCGGTGTATGACAATTTGATCATCGGTTATGACGGTTCATTTTCTACGGTGATTGAAGAACCGGGCGGCATGGAGGAGTTGAAAGACAACTGGCAAGTATTTGGCTTTGGTCCCACCCTGTTGTGGGATGGACAGATTGTCACCGGAGAGACCACCGAAGTGGCTCGTTGTAAAGCTTCCAATCCGCGTACCGCCCTCGGACGATTTGAGACGGGGGAGGACGGATGGTTGCATTACTGTTTTGTGACCAGTGACGGACGAACAGAGCGCAGCGCGGGTTTGACATTGTATCAGCTTGCCGGATTTTTGCAGGAGATCGGGTGTGTTGACGGGTATAATATGGATGGCGGCGGTTCCACAACGATGGTATTTAACAATGAGGTGGTCAATTTGCCCACCAACGGAAATTACGGAATCAAAGAACGCGGGGTAAGTGATATTGTTTACATCGGCTATTGACAACGGCGCGCATCGTCGGCCGTTTTTTGCGAATCGTGCGCAGAAAACGGCCGTGGTGTATGGCGCTGTCACACTCTTTGTTATTTTATTTAGCTTTGTTTATCATCAATTTAGTCACGAAGTGACATCGGTTTACATGACATGGGCGGCATTGTTTCCGTTTGTGCTTGGGTTTCTGCCGTTTTTGTTTTGTGCCATTTTTGCCCCGACAAGAATGCCGCGCCGCTTGGCATATAATCTGATCAATGCCGGCGTGGAAACGGTTACGATGTGTTCGCTCATGAAAGGCGCGTTTGAGATCGCCGATACCTGGACATATTTGCCGTTGTATTTAATGATTTGCGGCGGCGTCATTTGGCTTTGCGGTGTGGTGCTTTGGATCGCGCAAACTGTACAGAAAAAAGGTGCGTCACAAAAAAGAAACGACGATGCCGAATGATGTGGCATCGTGTCTTTCCAAAATATTGATTTGTTTATATAGGCAAAATCAAATGCACTTGTGATATTGGTGTGTACCCTCACAATCATCAGTCAATCGAACAAAAAATAAAGAATGAAATTGATGTGTTGGGTACCATATGGATACTTTTTTGGCGACAGGGTCGGGACTGCGGCTATGATTCTGATAGAGCTGCGAGAAAGCGTATGCCTCTTTTGTTTTCCGTCAGTACGGAACGTAGGCAGTTATCGCTTCCTCGCTTTTTCAGGTATATGACCATCCGGCTTTTCAGTGACAAAATTTCATTTTGTCTGATTGGAGCAGTTTTAGAATATCATGTGCGGTGTACATAAATTTTGTTAGAGGTTATGGCAATTCGGGAATGTCCGGAAATTCCGGCAACCGTGCATGCAGCCGCAGTTGTTCCTGTACATTGCGTGCGCCTTTTGCGTCCATGGGGAATAATGGCAGACGATATTCCCGGTGAATCATATTCATTTGGTACAATGCTTCTTTGACGGGAATGGGATTTACTTCAGAAAACATCACGCGAATGAGCGGAAGGATGGAGAGTTGTAACTGTTGTGCCTGTGCTGTTTTCCCCTCCTCATACAAGCGGCATATTTGACTCATTTTGTCGGGCAAAATGTTGGACACGGCGCTGATCACGCCGCTACCACCCATCGCCAACAATGGATATACTTGTTCATCGTTGCCGCTGTAGATGTCCAACTGGTCTCCACACAGTTCAAATAATTGCATGATCTGGTTTAAATCCCCACAGGCTTCTTTGACGCCTACAATGCGCGGATGGTGTGACAACGTGCAAAATGTTTGCGGTGCAATGCGCATGCCGGTGCGTGATGGGATATGATAAATCAACAGCGGCAAGGAAGTGGCATCTGCTATGGTGGTGAAATGCGCCACCAGCCCGGCTTGTGAAGTTTTGTTGTAGTATGGTGTAATGACAAGAATGCCATCCGCGCCTGCTGCTTCTGCAGCCACGGAAAGACGTACGGCATAAGCGGTGTTGTTCGACCCGGTTCCTGCAATTACCGGTACACGTCCCGCCGTTTTTTTCACGGTAAAACGAATGACATCGATCTTTTCATCCTCCGTCAATGTGGGTGCTTCACCGGTTGTTCCGGCGGCAATCAGCGCATTGACACCGGAGGCAATTTGCCAGTCGATTAACTCTCCCAGAGCTGTGTAATCGATCTGTCCGTGATAAAAAGGTGTCACCAGCGCTGTGCCGCACCCGCGAAATAACGGTTGTTCGCGCTTCATATCTTTTTTGTTCCCCTTTCCGATATGCTTCAAAGGACATGGACTGATGAAAAAATGAAATGCAATTGGTTGTTTTGAGGTACATTTGATCATCTTTTTCAACTTTTTCGTTCAACCCATCTGAAGGACTGTTTCTGTTATTATCGTATGTTGTCGAAAGACAAATGGTACGTTTTTGTAAAATGATGAGAACAATCTCACCAGACAAGGAGACAAACATGGTATTATATGCAAAACATTACGGCGTTGTGCCGGGAAAAGACGTTTCCAAAGAGATCAACGATATGTTTGCATCGCTTTCGGTGCAAACGGAACCGGTCATTGTGATATTAGAACCAGGTATCTATCATCTTACTGCGGATCATTGTCCCAAAGTGATCATGTATATCAGCAATGCCTCTGTTGGTGACAGCAGTATGTATGGAAATCAAGAGGGGGATGATTTACATGTTGTACCCGTGGGATGGGATCTGGAAAATTTGCAAAATGTTACAGTCCAAGGAAAGGGCGCGCATTTCGTCGCACATGGAAAAATGACGCATATTTTTTTGCGCCATTGTCAACATCTTTCCGTTGACGGTGTTACATTTTCCGCAGAAAGACCGGATTTTCATTTTGTTCAGGTCCAACGCGTGTCAGAAACATATGTTGACTTTGCGCTGGATGCTTCTGACGACTATCAGAAGATGAACGAAATGTATTATTTTGCATATGGTGATGGACAAGAGCCAGGATCTCCCATTTATCCACCGCGGAAGGGATGGGATTGTGCGCATTGTTATGATGTGAAAAACGAAAATCATTATATTCGAACCATCCACCCGCTGCGCAATGCAACCAGTTTTGAAAACATTGCCGATCACGTATTTCGAGCAACATACGCGTCCACAGAGATGTTTGAAGTGGGTCAACGGTATGGTCTGTATCATTGCGGCAGACGGTATAATGGTATTGTCATTGATGGGTGTTTGGATATCACACTTCGTTGCATGACGCAACATTTTAATTACGGTTTGGCTGTGGTTGCACAGGATACCGAACAGATTACCATAACCGCATGTACCTTTGCTCCGAACGATGATTCGATGATCAAAACCGCTTCCTGTGCCGATTTTATTCAGCTCAGCATGTGCAAGGGACAAATCGATGTCACGGATAACTACTTTTGCGGTGCGGGAGATGATGTACTCAATGTGCACGGTATTCACTTTATTGTGGATCAGGTAACAGATAATGTGCTGCAGTTGTCATTTGCACATTCGGAAACATACGGATTTTGTCCGTTGCACGTGGGCGATACGGTAGAATATGTGGATCGGGAGACGTTACTTGCCACAGGGCAGGGGGTCATTCGTTCTGTTCAATTGACAGATCTTTATCACTTGCTGGTAGAAGTAGATGATGCAAATGGTGCGGTTGCCGGGTGTGCATTGGAGGATACTACCATGTGCCCGAATCTCTATTTTGCACGCAATACCATGACACGTATTGTTACGCGTGGGCTGTTGATTACCACACGCGGGAAGGTAGTCGTTGAGGACAATGATTTCTTGGATTTGACAATGGATTCTATTTTAGTCTCCAATGATGCGGGAAAATGGTATGAAAGTGGACCGGTGCATGACCTCACGATCCGAAACAATCGTTTCGATGCATGTGGCGAATATTATTTGGAGGTGTGCCCGGAAAACGGTGATCACACACAACCGGTACACCGAAATATTCGTTTGGAATCCAATGATTTTACGCAGCCCTGTGGTATTTATGCAAAGTGTGTGGATGGATTTGTCGTACGTGGCAATTCTCATCCCATGCCCATGTCGGATGCTTTGACGATGAGATATGTAACAAATGCAGTGGTAGAATCTAATACGGTGGCGCACGATAGAGAATCATAAAAAACAATGGGTCGGGTAGAAGCACTTGTTGTGAGTGGGTAATGAAAAAAGCGGTACGGAATATTCCGTACCGCTTTGATTTTAGCAATCAAGCAAAAAAAGTAATATGATAAAAGAAAGAACGGTTGTTATGTCACAGACTAAAACAACATCAATCGTTAAACGACAGACAACGTTGCTCAAAGTCTTTGATCACTTTGTCTTCTGCAGCGCTTTCAAATGCAGCATCTACAAAGGTCATAACACGGTGCATTTGCTTGTGTGAAACGGTTAACTCTTCTTCGCCGCAGCAGGCTTTTGCAAAGTTTTTGTAATATTCCGCAACGCTGATATTGATATCGGGGAGCGGATAATCTTTGATGCTGTCATCGGTGCGCGGTGCCATGGTTTTTGTGAGTCCAACGCCGGCAATGATCGGTACGGCATCTTTGTTTTCCCAATCGGATACCATTGTGATTTTACCCTCTTTGGGTTCCCAGCCGTTCATGATGGCGCTGCCGTTGTTGCCCAACATATACCAGTGGGGCATGGAAATGAAATTGCTTGTTCCTACTTCCAGATGATATTGCAATCCGCTTTCAAAATTGACCAAAATCTTAAAACCGTCATCGCAAAACTCGTTGGTGACATATGTCAGGGTTGCGTAAAAAGACTTCACCGGTTCTTTGACCATCTGAAACATTTGGTCGATCAAATGAACGCCCCAGTCATAGAGCATACCGCCGCCGCACTCTTTCCGGTTGCGCCAGTCGCCGGGAATTCCACGCGAACCATGCACGCGGCATTCCACATAAAAGACGTCGCCGAGTCTGTGCGTTTCATACAAGTTTTTCATATCCAGAAAATCCGGATCCCATCTACGATTCTGGTGCACGGAAAAAGCCACGTGGTTGCGTTTTGCTGCGGCAAACATTTCGTTCAGATCGTGAACATTGAGCGTGACAGGTTTTTCACAGATCACGTTCTTTTTGGCATTCATTGCGGCGATACAGATATCTTTGTGTTGATCGTTTGGAATTGCAACGGTCAAAACATCTACGCTTTTGTCAGCCAAAAGTGCTTCAAACGACGGATATGCATAGTATCCTTTTTCTTGTGCGAGCTTTGTTTTTGCCGGATCGATGTCATAAATTCCACCAAACTCAAAGAACGCCGGATCCAATTGCGGGCCGTAAACACCGGATAACATATTTACATGCCAGCCACCCATGCCGCCGTAGCCGACAACGACAAATTTCAATTTTTTCATAACGTGTCACTCTCCGTATTGCTATTTTACGTTATTTTGCAATGTCTCCCATTCCGATGTTCTACACGTGAAAGATTTGTGCAAAAAGTTGCACAAACCATGTGGGGAGATTATTGCAGATGTCTTAATGATAGTTGCATTATAAAAAAAACTATGATATAATACAAGTCAAAGAGTCGGATTAAGTGGACAAATATTGCGCTTTGAATCGTGAAACATGAGGAGAAAATAAGTGTGACCAACGGAGAACAGGCACAGACCTACGAACATATGCCGGTGCAGTATGAGGAGAAATCCAATCGGTTGTTTTGTTTGCACCAGACGGAGCTTACACCGTATCATCATTTTCATTCACATGTGGAGCTTGTCTGCAAGCACAGTGGCGAAACACGGGTATTTGCAGACAAACAATCAGCGACTTTACGCGCGGGAGATTTGTTTTGGGCATTTCCCAATCAAATTCACTACTATCAGGACATCTCACCCGGTGAAAATACCGTGTTATTGATTCCGGAGCAGTATTATCAGGATTATCGCCATCTTTTGTATCATTATGCACCCAAAGAGCCGTGTATCCGCAATTTTTTACAAACGCAACGGTATGTGTATCTTTGGGAGCAAATCTTGAGTGGGATCAATACGGAGGGAGTAGCAGCTTCCATTACAAAGGGTTATCTTTGCGCATTGATGGGGGAGCTGTTGCATCATGCAGAATTGCAACCGGTCAATGCGGGAGATTCTGATTCCATCCGGCTCGTGATCAATTATTGTTCGCAAAATTACACCAAAAAATTGACGCTCACGATGCTGGAAAAAGAATTGCATATCAGCAAATATCATATCTCACACCTCTTTTCCGATAAACTGCATATTGGGTTTAATGATTATATCAATTCTTTGCGGATTGCCGACGCTTGTACACGATTGCAGGCCGATACACCGATTACCCAAACGGCATTTCTATCCGGATTTTCTGCGATTCGTTCGTTCAACCGCGCCTTTTTACGCTGTATGGGAATGTCCCCACGGGAATATTGCAGATTCATTTATAACAAGTAGTCAAGGGAGGCTTGAAGATGATACCGGTACGTAATCGTCGAACGGATATGTGTTCCCACACGCCGTGTGTTTTATGCCGCGTGTTGTCTTTTGTGCTTGTGATAGGCATGCTGTGCGTTGTATTTTCCGCTTGTAACACAAGCGATACAACGCCCAAAGAAACGGAGATGTCGCTGGTCAACTTGTCGGAAGTGGATGAGCAGACCGGTATTCCCGTTTCCTGGAATTATGGCGGCGATACGTTCACCTTCGGCTTGACAAATCCCGAAGAGGGAATTTCCTGCAATGATATCTGGGTGGAAGATGATCCGGAGCAATATGGGGAGCCGGTTTATGATGCCATCCGGCAGAGAAATATCAATATGAGCGACAAATATGAGGTCAACATTGCCGTGGTAACCGCACAATCCGGTGTGACGGATTATCGGTTTGTGGTCAACAGTGTCAATGCGGGAGATGCGCTGTTTGATGCTGTGATTGTACCCGGAATAACAGGTTTTCGTCTCTCTTTGGAAGGTTATTTGCAGGATTTGGCGCTCAATTCTTATCTGGATCTTTCCCAGGAAATCTGGGATCAGAATTTTGTACAGAGTATGACACTCAACGGTCATTTGTACGCGCTGGTCGGTTCTTTTACGCGCATGGATTATCAAGCGACACATGCCATCGCGTTTAACAAACATATGTTAAAGCAATATGAAGATCTTCCATCGGCAGACGATTTATATGAAATGGTACGCAACGGCACGTGGACGTTGGATGTGATGCTATCGCTGGCCAATCAGGTGCGGGGTGATGCCAACGGCGACGGAACCTATACCTCAGCCGACCGATATGGATTGCTTGCCAATAACAATTCTATGCTTGCATTTTTGCAGGGCTGTGGCATTCAGATCGGTCAGCGCGATGACAACAGCGAGACAGGTGTGCGGTACAATGGTTTTAGTGAAAAGATCAATACGGTTTGGCTTTCTATTGTCAATGCGGAATCCGGGTATGATATTCGTAATATTGATATGGATTTTCGTTACGAGGCATATCCCAGTACAATGGAAGAGATGTTGATGGAAGACCGGCTGCTGTTTGCAGAGTGTACCATTGGTCAAATTGAGCAGTTGCGACGGTATGACATTGATTTCGGTATCTTGCCCATTCCCAAATATGATGAAACACAGGAGAATTATATTTGCGCTGCCCATGAAGATTCCACATTGTTCTTGAGTGTTCCTATTACCAATTTGGATTTTGAAAATACCGGTAATATTTTGACGGCATTTTCTTGGGAAGGCTATCATGTGTTGCGCCCCGCCTTTTACGATATTACACTGAAGGGCAAGGTGGTACAGGATCTGGAATCACGTGAAATGCTGGATATCATTTTTTCTTCCAAATCATATGATCTCGGCGTGTTTGCCAACTGGGCCAACTGCCAGTATTGGATTCGACGTGCTTGGACAGAGATGGTGTTCCGTATGGCGGTGGTTTATGCTCGCTTCGACAGCCGTGCACAACGTACCATAGAGGAACAAATGTCTATGGCACCGTATGCCAAATGGACTCCATAATTTATTAAAACGAACGTTTTTCATTTTTTGCGGCAATGGTACCTGGCTTTTGTTTGTATTTGCGCAGCCAGTTATTTGGATGCTGCTTAGTTGTTGATGCTGATATGTCTGAATTTGTCGTTCTCTTTGGCAAAATCTCTTGACATTCTTGAAAAGATTTCATATAATAAAAAAGATTCAATCAAATTCCGGGGTTTCCGGAGAAACGGAGAGAAATGACGTGGACAACGCAGCGGTAAAAGTGGTCAAATTTGGCGGCAGCTCCCTTTCGGATGCAGTACAGTTTCAGAAAGTGCGTGATATCATATTGGCAGATCCGGCACGGCGATATGTGGTTCCATCTGCGCCGGGGCGCCGTTTTGATGGCGATGATAAAGTAACGGACTTGTTGTATCGTTGTTATGATATGGCGGTCGCAGGTGAGGATATTGACGAGGTGTTTTCCCGCATTACCGCGCGTTATGACAGTATCGTTGCGGATCTGGGACTGGAGCTGGATCTTTCACAACAGTATCAGGTCATCAAAAACGGCTTTTTGTGCCATGTGGGACGCGACTATGCTGCAAGCCGCGGTGAATATCTCAACGGCTTGATTTTGTCTAAATATCTGGGATTTCATTTTATTGATGCTGCACGTGTGATTTATTTTAAGGATGACGGTACCTTTGACGGCGAGACCACCAATCGATTGATGAGTGAACTGTTACATCGGCACAAATATGCGGTGATTCCGGGCTTTTACGGGTCGATGCCAAACGATACCATTAAAACGTTTTCTCGCGGCGGTTCCGATGTCACAGGATCCATTGTGGCGCGTGCGGCATGTGCAGATCTGTATGAAAACTGGACGGATGTTTCTGGTTTTTTGATGGCGGACCCTCGAATCGTCGATAATCCCAAAACCATTTCCGTGATTACATATCATGAATTGCGGGAACTTTCATATATGGGCGCTACGGTTTTACATGAGGATGCCATTTTTCCCGTTCGCCATGCCGGGATTCCTATCAATATCAGAAATACCAATGCTCCCAAAGCGCCCGGTACCTTGATCGTTGCGCAGGCAGGAGAGGGAAGTGGATATACCACGAATGAAATTGTCACCGGTATCGCCGGTAAGCGCGGCTTTTGTGTGCTCAATATCCAAAAGGATATGATGAACCAAGAAGTCGGATTTGGCCGAAAGGTGCTGGAAGCGATTGAAAAACAACATATTTGTTTTGAACATCTTCCCTCCGGTATTGACACCATGAGTGTGGTGCTCAATGCGCATGAAGTGGAAGGCAAAATGGAACAGATTGTCAATGATATCTGTCACGCAGTCAATCCCGATTCTGTTTCTGTCGACGGAGACCTTGCATTGATCGCCGTGGTGGGTCGCGGTATGGTGCGTGCAAAAGGTACGGCGTATCGTGTGTTCAAGGCCGTTTCCATGGCTGAGGTCAACATTCGTATGATTGATCAGGGATCTTCCGAACTAAATATTATCATCGGTGTGGATGAACACGATTATGAAAAGGCGCTTCGTTCGATTTATATGGAATTTGAAAGCGATAATAGAATTAAATAAACAACAGACAAATGGGATGCATGTATATACAACGGCCGCCGTATAATACACGGCGGCCGTTGTTATGTTTGCCGTTGCAATCGGTATGAAAAAAATGTATCATAAATATCCGTGCGTTTGTTATAACATTCTCAAAATATGATCATTGTTGAAAAAGAATAAAAATGTTTTTATTTATTCATAGAAAATTTATTGACAGAATATGTGTGTGTTTGTAAAATTAAAATTAGATGAATAATTATGAGATATTTTTGTATGATTTCGACAAAGAGGAAACGAGATCACAGAAACACAACCACACGGAGAAGATGAGAGATGAGGAAAGGAGAAACAATGAGAACAAAAACAAACAGGCGCCACCATATGCAAACACCGGTGCGCATATACAAACGGCGAAACATGCAGCGTCTTATCGCCGCGATTTGTATGTGTTGTATGCTTTTTTGCGCAATTCCCCTGCGTGCCGGCGCAAAGACCGCGTCAGATTTTGTTGATTTGGAGAAGGGGGCATGGTATGAACCGGCAGCGGCATGGAGTGTCGAGACCGGCGTGATACAAGGCATAGACGAAACGCATTTTGCTCCCGACATCCCGGTGACACGTGAGATGTTCGCATCCATGTTGTATCGCTTTGCCCAAACTGTCGGTACTGCCACGGATGAGACGGATGTCACACTGCCGTTTACGGATATCATAGCGGGTGAATATTATATTCCTGCGTTGCAGTGGGCGTATGCGACGGGGATTATTGCCGGCGTTGCGCCGGATCAATTCGGCGTTGGTCAAACTGTCACGCGTGAACAGGTATGTGCTATGGCGGTGCGCTATTGCGAAATGGTGATCGGATCCGCGCTGCCTACCGCGTCTGCGGAACCGTATCTGGATCAGCGGTATGTTTCTGCTTATGCGCAGAATGCTGTTCTTGCCGCTCGATTGTCGGGACTGATGACCGGTGAGTCCGAAGAGATGTTTGCCCCCGGAGATGCGATGACCCGTGCAGAAACTGCCTCTCTGCTGTATCGGCTTTCACAGAATGACCCGCAGGAACCGGTACATTCTTGGGAAATGCAGACGACGTATGTACCGGCAACCGGAGGCATCCGCTCTTATGTTGTTCGTACCTGTGCTGTGTGCGGCGAACAGACCGAGCAGGGCGAGATGACCAACGGCCGTTTGCCCGTGTTGGATTTGACGGGTGATTTCAGTGAAATTGATAAAGATGTGGAGATTACGATACAGGCAAATTATGATGCTGCTGATCTGACATTTTCATCTGTCGCAACCGTAGAATATCAGGGATCTTCTTCGCTCAATTATGAGAAGAAAAATTATAATATTCGTTTCTTTGAAGATGAGACTTTGGAGGACAAAAATAAAATCGATCTTGGCTGGGGAAAAGAAAACAAATATACGCTCAAAGCCAATTACATTGATTATTCCCAGTCGCGCAATATTGTCAGTGCCAAACTATGGGGCGATATGCTGCGGACAAGGGAAAATCCTCCCGTTCCGTTGTCGGAAAAAATCAACGGCGGTGCCATTGACGGTTTTCCGGTTTTGCTGTATCTCAACGGGGAATATCAGGGCGTATATACCTTTAACATTCCCAAGGATAAATGGCCGCTGGAAACGGATGAATATCCGGTCATGGCGATGATGAGTACCAATGATTGGTCGGATGCCTGTAATTTCCGTGCGCCTGCCGTAGAGGGTGAGGACAGCTGGGAAGTAGAGGAAAATGAAATGGGCGAAGACAGTGAAGTCTTTGCCTCCATCAATACCTTGATTGATTTTGTCCAAAGCAATGCAGGGCAGGCGTTTAAGAGCGGTATTGGTGACTATCTGGATGTAGAATCGTATATTGATTATATGATTTTTGCCATGGCGGGCACCATGCGCGATAACGTGGCAAAGAACTGTATGTTTGTTACATTTGACGGTGTGAAGTGGTATGCAACCATGTATGATATGGATGCCACGTGGGGCCTGTATTGGGATGGTTCACAATACTATCCTTCCGATATGCTCGTTCCCAATGTCAACGGCGGCCGCATTACCGTTGACGAGGTTAACAATTTACTCTGGGCTCGCATGTTTGACAGTTTTGCTGCGGAGATCCGTGCGCGTTATCTGGAACTGCGGGAAGGGGTACTAAGCGAGGAGCACATCGTATCTCGCTTTGCGGACTTCATGTCTATGCTTCCGCAAGATGTGATGGAGGCGGAAAAACTCCTTTATCCCAGTGAGCCTAACATGGATACCAACAATCTGCAGACAATTTCCACGCAGTTATCTGCACACCTTTCTGCGCTGGATGCCGCAATCGAGCGTTTTCCGCAGGCGTAAATGTGAGGAGGATCGATCATGAGACGAGGTTTGAATAAAAACATTGTCAGAAAAAGAGCGTTGTCGGTAAAGCTCAGCGCGACTGTTTTATTGGTGTCTTTCCTGCTTGCATTGGCAGGGGCGTTTCCGGCGGCCGCTTTGACGGACGGAGTTTTGGATTATATCGTACAAAACGGTGAGGCAACGGTGACAGCCTGTCGTGCAGAGAGCGAAACATATACGTTGCCCGAAACAGTCGGCGGTTATCCGCTGACTACGCTTGGCACCGGATTTATGAATGAAAATACACAGGTGCGCAATTTGATTGTTCCGTCCTCTGTCAGGTATGTGCAGGAGCAATGCTTCCGCGATCATAGGACTTTACGTGAAGTACGTTTCTTGGGGCCGGTCACATTTGAAAAACAGGTGTTCTATCTGGCACAGGGCATAGAAGAGGTATATCTTGCAGAGGGACAGACCGCGCTGGGCGATCAAATGTTCCGCAGTTCCTCTCTGCAACGCATCACATTGCCTTCCACCCTTGAAACGATCAATTATGAGGCGTTCCGTGAGACAAAACAGCTCACGGAAATTGAGATACCCGCAAGTCTCAGTTACATCGGAGACGGTGCGTTCTATTCCGATACTGCGCTGGATGGTTCTTTGACATTTAGTGAAAATGTGTGGTATATCGGTGACAGTGCATTTCTCAACTGTGTGGAACTGGATGCTGTGACGATTCTGAATGCAACGTGCGACATTGCTCCCACTGCATTTTCTCAGTGTGTACTGGATGTATATGGCCGCAGCAATTCGACGGCGCTTGCCATTTGCGAATACAATCCTTCTCTTCGTTTTCATTGTGCCACCGATGACGATCATACCTATGCGGATGAATGGACTGTGGCATTGACACCAACCACATATCGCAACGGCCTTGAGGTCTGTGCTTGCCGTTATTGCGGCGCTACCATGACGCGGATCTTGCAAAAGCTGCAGCCGACGGAAGAGCCGGATCATTGGCTCACACTGGTTGGCGGTGAAAATGCTGATCACGGGTTTGTCGATGTCCCTGCCGGCGCGTGGTATGAGGCAGATGTTCGCTTTGTCGCTGCCAATGGATTGTTCCAAGGCGCAACGGCCACGACGTTTGCACCGGACGATGCGATGGATCGTGCCATGTTTGTTACCGTCCTTTGGCGCATGGCCGGTATGCCGCAGGCAACCGAATATGCGACATTTACCGATATTGAATTGGATGGATATTACACTGCGGCACTCGATTGGGCGGTGTCTGAGGGGATTATTGCCGGCGTGAGTGAAACAAGTTTTGCACCGCACGATCCGACAGAACGACAGCAGGCATGCGCCATGTTGTATCGATTTGCATCTGTCATCGGTATTGACACCACCGCTTCCGCAGATTTAGAGACATTTGCGGATGCCGACGTTGTTGCACCTTATGCACAGCAGCCGATGGCATGGGCCGTGGCAAATGACGTGATACAGGGGGACGGCGATCAGCTAAAACCGGTTGACAATGTCACCCGCGCTGAAATGGCGGCAATTTTGCATCGGATGTGGAGCACCTTTTTTGCCGGCACATCTTCCAATGTCTCTTCTTTTCCTATGTAAGTAATCCCCCGAATTTTTTTGAATTGAGATAGAAACGACGTGGCCGCAGGTCAAAGCAAGACCTGCGGCCACGTCGTTTTGCTTTCTGTGAAATATATGCGGAGTAACCAAAAAGCGGCTGCTGTATACAAATCGTGTGGATGTTTGACGACGATGCTTTTGCGAAGCGTTTCCGGTATGGGACTTGTAATACCCGGGGCGTTTTTGCCGGTCAAGCGTCTTTCGGATCAAAAAAGAGAAGTTATTCTGTCAAAAAGTAAACATTTTGAGATGGTTATCGGGAGCAGCATTTTTTAATATAATTATAATAAAAAAGATGCAGATGTCAATATATGCACTGTATTTTTAATAAAAAATTTTTAGTTGTGAATATTTCTTTTTTTCAGCGATATAAAAGCAATCTATCAAAATGTTTACTTTTTGACAGAATTTACCATCTTCGGTTAACTGCGCAACCGGTGAAAAAAGAAAGGCGTCGGAGACACCGTACCTGCTCAAAATGACAGCGGCGGTAAATATCATAGACATGGGAAACAGCGCTTGACAATCGTTTATGAGCGGAGATTCCGTTTATAAAAAATAAAATGATTATCCAATAGGAGGAACAAGAATGTTGTCAAAGTTTCAAACCAAACATGCACTGATCGTAAGTGTGTTAACGCTGTTGTTGTGCGTTGCCATGCTGATCGGCGCAACATTTGCCTGGTTTACTGACAGTGTGACCAGCGGAAAAAATGCCATCATTGCCGGAAATCTGGATGTTGAACTGGAATATACAACCGACTTTGTGTCCTGGCAGAGCGTCGGAGGGGAAACGACACTGTTTGAAGAGGATACATTGTGGGAACCAGGGCATGCCGAGGTGGTGTATCTGCGCGTGCGCAACGCCGGTACTTTGGCATTGAAATATCGCTTTGCAGTGGATGTCGTCAGTGAGACTGCCTCAAAGAACGTCGCAGGTAAAGATTTTTTACTTTCCGATTACTTACAGTATGGTGTGGTGGAAGGACAGCAAAGTCTGTTTGCAAGCCGTGACCAAGCAATTACAGCCGTACAGTCGCCGTCCAAATTGGCTGACAGCTATCGGCATGCGGTCTTGTCCGCGGATGACGAGCCGGTATACTTGGCATTGGTTGTGTTTATGCCACAGACGGTCGGCAACGAGGCAAATTATCGCGGCGCCAAGATACCGAAAATCGAACTCGGCGTCAGTGTTACGGCAACGCAGGCGGTGGAGGAACATGACAGCTTTGGAACGACGTATGATGAAACATCCGTTTTTGTTGTCTCAACGCCGCAGGAATTTAATGATGCGGTTGTCTCAGCGCCGACCAACAGTGTGATTGCGTTCCAAAACAACATTGATTTGACGAGCGTATACAGCTATTTTTCCATTTGGGAGAAGAGTTTCCTGATTGATTTGCGCGGCCATACATTGACAACCAATCTGCTGCAGCTGATGTCACTGGGCGGTGCGGATATGAACATTGTGATTCAAAACGGTACGCTCAAAGGCGGAAACAGCACGGCGCTGTTAGACATATACAGTGACGGAAGCGATCAAATTACGCTGCACAATTTGTCCATCATTGCCGATGATGCGGCGGATACGGCATTGACGATGTATGGGTTTTCAAGTACACTGACCATGGACAACGTCAATATAACAGGCGCAGTTAATTTGACGGATTGCGGTTTTACAGAGATCACCGCCGGTACGTTTACCGCACGGGAGCGAGATGCGTATGTGATCCATTTCAATCACAATGCGCAAATCAACGGCGGTACCTTTATTGCCGAAGAAGCCGACCAGTATATTTTTGATATTGCAACGAATCAAACGTCTACGCTGTTGATCAATGACGGTACGTATCGATACGGCGGCGAGGCGCCGTTTGTCGTAACCAACGGACGGCCGGATGGACGTGTCATAATCAACGACGGTATATTCAACGGTACGCCTTATGAACCGGGATTGTACGATTCGCTGATCGATAATTAATTCCGACACAATGACTTTTTTGCGTCTGTCGGATTCGTTCTTTTATCAAACCGAAAACGAGCGGGGAATATACCTGCTTTTCGGCAAACATTGGTATCATCCCCGCTTTGTTTGATGTTTTCGGTTACTTGAAAGGATTGAAGGACATGTCCGGCGACGGCAAAGATACGGAATGTGCCGGGAACGGCGGACGCGCGGCGTTGCTTGTACTCGGCGCATTATGGTTCCGAGAGACACGGTATCGCACGCGACACATGCGGCCAACGCGACGCCATAACAAGGAAACGAAAAAAAGGATCATTGCTTTGCAGGCAGTGATCCTTTTTTGCTGTTGCCGATCCATCGGTGGATATGTCAACAAAAGTATGTTGTCCGAGAGGCTGCGGCGCGTTCGTTTTCCGTACATAGTCGATCGTTGTATGTGTGTGGCAGAACAATATCAAATTGTGTGCATGATATCCGTTTTCTTTTTTTGCAGTTTTTTCTTTGTGCCGTCCGGCTGCAAAATTATCGCATGATCCAGAATGTTGCGCAAATTCCGGCGATATTCCATCAGATATTGGGCACGCAGACGCGCCTGTTCGGCTTTTTCCGCGGACGAAAGTGTCCGCTGTTTTGCCGTTCTTGCCAATTCATTGATGCGGTCAATTTCTTTTTGTTGCATGCTTTCACACTTTCGTTACGTTCGGTTTTGCTTGGTGTGTATCAATTAAACCGTTTATTTTGCAGGCGGTATATCATAGCCGCTTGCTTTTTTGTTTTTGCCAAACACGAGGAGAACGGCGGCTACCACGATACCGATGACAGTAACGAGAACAACGGGCATCCAGTTCACATCTTTTAGACCTGTAATCAAAAAGTCCCCTGTTTCGTCGTTTTGCAGTTTGGAGAAAATCATTGCCACATCATATGCAATCACGCCGACACCCACAAGCCCCGCAATTGCACTGTACATGGCGCTGCGCACGGAAACAACATCCGCAGAGATACGTGTCGGGATTGTTTTTCTGAAATCAACTGTGGCACCGAGATAACAAGCCACAATCACGGTAATAATGGTTTCCGGCAGCATGTATGTAGCATTATATCCCAGAGAATAAATCAGCGCAGCTTTGGTTGGAATGGAAATACCAGCCCAAACGGTAGCACCGGTGATCACGTGGCACAGATAGCGCAGCACGCAAACGAAAAGGGTACCCAGACTCAATGCGGTTGCTTGGTTTTTGACAGCATGACGGAAGATACCGCCCAGTCCTGTGACCACAAAAGCAATGATATAGTCCAGCATCACAATCGCCAGCAGACTTTGCCAGCTGGTTGCGTATTGCAGAGAACTCAGACCCATCAGCTGTTGAATCACTGCATGAATCAGACCGGAACCCAATCCCCAGAGCAGTCCGTGACGATAGGAAATAATGATAATGGGAAGCATGGATGCAATCGTGACGGAACCGCCATAAGGAAGCTCGATTAACTTAATCATGCTCAAAACGGTTGACAGTGCGATCATCACGGCGCATTCTACCATGATTCGCACACGGTTTGACATTGTGTTTGCCATAACAAAATACCTCCGATAAAAAATAAAATATCGCACAGATCAATACCTGTACGATTTTCTTTTTCGTCGGCCGGGATACGGCAATCGGTTTGTCGAAAAGATCTCCCTACGTTGGTATTATCCAAATCAGGTATAAGGGTTCGGTGGTTCCACCGTCTCAGCGTTTGACAGCACCCCTGATATTCTCTGTGCACAAAAAATGATATCAAAATTTGTCGTATTTGTCAATAGAAAAACGAAAGGTTTTTGTCATTGGTTTTTTTGAAAATATTGACTTTTGCAGGTTTTACAACTTGATTGACTTTCAAATGTATAATTTTTTACCATATGAGAAAAAATATGTCTGAACATTCAGATTGACAAGAAATTAAACTATGCATTATTGTGTCAATAAAAATTGTGTATTTGGTCAGAAACATGCATCTTTTGTTTTTACGTTGGCTTGTAGGGGGAAAAATATGATCGTTGAAGTAAATCAAGAAAATTTTGAGCGTGAGGTGTTTGACGCGCGCAATATTACAGTATTATTGGATTTTACTGCGGACTGGTGTGATCCTTGTCAGAGACAAACTCGTCAGTTACAGGCATTTTCTCGGCGCAAGGACGTGAAAGTCGTACGTGTCCCGGTGGAGCAATGTCCCAATATCGCCATGGCGTTTGACCTTGATGCGGTTCCGATGTTGTGTGTAGTAAGAGACGGCAAAATTCTTCGGCGTTCGGTTGGTTATCGGGATCAGGCGGCGGTGGAAGCGTTGATTGACGCATGTACAGCAAAGATACCGCAACCAACAGTTTAGATCAAACATGCATGCCGCCGGTACAACAGGCTTGTTGTACCGGCGGCATGCTGTTATCTTTTGCATGCAAATCAATGATTTACGGGGGATAGAATAGCTGTGGCATTGTAAGAATGGTGTTTTACGATACGACAACATGTGCTTGTTATTTTTTATCTCCTTTTGGGGCGTTGTGGCAATTTTGGTTGACCGTGTTTTTTGTTTTTCTGTTTTCGGTGTGTTCCAAAATATCCGCCTAACACAGCACAGCAAAACGTAATCGCAGCAAAAAGTAATTGTTTTTTGCCGTTTTCAGCGGTGGGACAGAGGGAAAGAGAGAGCATCCACAACCCGAGTGGATAAAGGATCCCCATGCCAAGTCCGCACAACAATCCCCTTTCTCCGATGACACTGGCACAGCGAAGTGCGCCGGAAAAAGCGGCAATCGGGGAGATCGCCATTCCCAGATAAGGCGCGATTGCAACCGGATCTGTGGTTTGCATGGCAACAATGCCGCACAAAAGCAGCAAAAGCACATGGGTAAGGATCCCTTGCAGCAATCCGAACAAAATACCGTGCACAATGCGCTTTGGTTGTGTGTTTGCCTGAATTTTGACGCGCGGCGGGACGTTTGTGTTCATATACCTGATTCCTCCGTAGCGGATATGATACCTGTTTTGTTACACTGTATGCGCTCGTCCGTTCGGTTATGTCTGTTTCTGACGGTGAAATGTACCATTGTACCGGCGTATCAATACGTGCGGACAAATAGGAAACAGGGGATGTTTGACGAAAATTTCAAAAAAGCCTTTTTTTTTACGTATTTTTTTGCTATAATAATATGTAACATTTTGTGTATCTTTCCTTTTGAAAAAGTAAAATATGCGCAAAAACACTTTTTGTGTCATTTATATAACAGATCGAATTGAAATTTTGAAAACATATCAAGGGTTAATAAAGGACGGAGTATTCTATGGCAGATAAAAATCTGAAAAACGCTGCATACGGTGACAACAGTATTGAAGTGCTGGAAGGACCCGATCAAGTACGGAAAAAGCCGGCTGTTATCTTCGGTTCAGATGGATTGGAAGGTTGCGCGCATTCCGTGTTTGAAATTTTGTCTAATTCCGTGGATGAGGCGCGGGAAGGATATGGGAATCGCATTGAAATTACTGTTTGGCGTGATCATACGGTTTGTATCGATGACCACGGCCGTGGTGTTCCCATGGATTACAATGAGCGAATCGGGAAATACAACTGGGAATTGGTATATTGCGTCATGTATGCCAGTGGTAAATATAAAAACAATGCCAGTGGTTCCGCGTATGAATATTCCTTGGGACTCAATGGCCTGGGTGCCTGTGCGACACAATTTGCTTCGGAATTTATGGACGTTGCGTCTTATTATAACGGAAAAGTTTATGAGATGCATTTTAAGCGCGGCGTTCCCACTTGTGATTTGATGGTGCGGGAGCAGGTGCGCGGTGACCGCAAGAGCGGCACGGTGACCAAATGGCGCCCGGATTTGGACGTATTTACGGATATTGACATTCCGCGTCAATGGTTTGAAAATGTGATTGAAAAGCAAGCCATTGTCAATGCGGGCGTGCGGTTTGTGTTGCGCTTTGAGACGGAATCGGGGCAGTTTGATCAGACGGAATATTATTTTGAACATGGTGTGCAGGACTATGTTTCTGCTGCAGTTGGAGAGGATGCCTTAACTTTGCCGCATACCGTGCACCTGGAGACCGTGGGGCGCGATCGGGAGGACAAGCAGGATTATAAATTAAAAGCGGACGTCACGTTCTGTTTTTCCAACCGGCGACATTTTTTGGAATATTATCATAATTCCAGCTTTTTGGAACACGGCGGATCTCCGGATAAAGCAGTGCGCGCTGCGTTCCGCGACGGGATTGACAAATATCTCAAGACCAACGGAAAATACAATAAGACAGAATCACATATTACCTTTGCAGACGTGGAAGATTGCTTGGTTTTGGTATCCAATAGTTTTTCTACAGAGACTTCATATGCCAATCAGACCAAAAAGGCCATCACAAATACGTTTATCGCCAAGGCGATGACCGATTTTCTCAAAGAGCAACTGGAAATTTATTTCACTGAAAATCCTTTGGATGCGGATAAGATTTGCGCTCAGGTTTTAATCAACAAACGCAGTAGGGAAACGGCGGAGAGCACACGGTTAAATATCAAAAAGAAATTAACTGGAACCATTGATATTTCCAACCGTGTGGAAAAATTTATCAACTGCCGTTCCAAGGATGCAGAGAAACGGGAGTTGTTCATCGTTGAGGGCGATTCGTCGCAGACGTCTTGCCGATTGGCACGCAGCGCAGAATTTCAGGCGATTATCCCCGTACGCGGGAAAACACTGAACTGTTTGAAGAGCAGCTATGAAAAGATATTCAAAAGCGACATCATCACGGATTTGTTGCGTGTGATCGGATGCGGGGTGGAATTGCAGGGAAAGGTGAAAGGCGATATTCCGTTATTTGATCTTGCGCAGCTGAAATGGTCGAAAATCATTATCTGTACGGATGCCGATGAAGACGGTTATCAGATACGTACGCTGCTACTCACCATGTTTTATCGCCTTTTGCCGTCGCTGATTGAAGCGGGAAAAATTTATATTGCGGAGTCTCCGTTGTATGAAATCACCTGTGAGGGAAATATTTCTTTTGCTTACAACGAACAGGAAAAGGCGGACATTCTTGCCGCCAATAGCGGAAAGAAATACAGTATCCAGCGTTCCAAAGGTTTGGGTGAGAATGAACCGGAGATGATGTGGAAAACCACCATGAATCCCGCATCCCGTCGTTTGATCCAGGTGCAGCAACAAGATGCAGAATTGACGGCATGGATCTTTGAAACATTGCTTGGCGATGATCTTGACGGACGAAAAAAATTTATCGCTGAAAATGGGTATGAATATGTCGCTGAAGCGGACATTTGAGAAAAGGAGGTGTCACAAACATGGCAAGAAAGCGGAAAGAAGAGACGGCACATACGTTTGACGATCAAACGGCCGAAATTACGATACAGCCCATCTCCGAGACCATTGAAAAAAACTATATGCCCTATGCGATGAGCGTGATTATCTCCCGCGCCATTCCGGAAATCGACGGCTTTAAGCCGGCGCATCGCAAATTGCTTTACACCATGTACAAAATGGGCTTGCTTACCGGCGCACGCACCAAAAGTGCCAATGTGGTTGGTGCGACCATGAAACTCAATCCCCATGGAGATGCATCCATTTATGAGACCATGGTGCGTTTGACGCGCGGCAATGAAACGTTGTTGCACCCGTTTATTGATTCCAAGGGGAGCTTCGGTAAACAATACAGCCGGGATATGGCATATGCAGCTGCAAGATATACCGAGGTCAAATTGGATGCTTTTTGCCAGACGATTTTTTCCGGTATTGACAAGGACGCTGTTGATTTTCAGGACAACTACGATGGCACGATGAAAGAACCATTGCTGTTGCCAACCGCGTTTCCCAATATCCTTGTTTCACCTAACAAGGGGATTGCTGTCGGAATGGCTTCCAATATCTGTTCATTCAATTTGTCCGAAATTTGCGACGGTACCATCGCCCTGTTACAAAACCCTGACATTTCCTTAAACGAATTCATGGATATTGTTGTCGCACCGGATTTTCCGGGCGGCGCATCGATCATTTATGATCGGATGCAGTTAAAGGAAATCTATCGTACCGGGAGGGGCAGTTTTGCACTGCGCGCACGGTATGTTTATAACAAAAAAGAGAATTGTATTGAGATTTTGCAAATTCCTTATACGACATCCATCGAGGCCATCATCAAAAAGGTCACGGATTTGGTCAAAGAGGGAAAACTCAAAGAAGTCGCGGATATTCGTGACGAGATTGATTTGAGTGGATTCAAGCTCACCATTGATCTGCGGCGCGGTGTGGATGCGGACAAACTCATGCAAAAGCTGTATAAAATGACGCCCTTGCAAGATCATTTCGCTTGTGATTTCAATGTGTTAATCGGCAATCGCCCCATGGAACTGGGCGTGATGGACATTTTGCGCGAATGGATCAAATTCCGTACCGCATGCGTCAAACGGGAATTGCGTTTTGATTTGAATAAAAAAGAGGAGAAATTGCACCTGTTGTTGGGCCTTGGAAAGATTTTGTTGGACATCGACAAGGCCATCCACATTATAAGGAAAACAGAGAATGACAAAGACGTGGTGCCCAACCTGATGCAAGGTTTTGATATCGACCAGGTGCAGGCGAACTTTGTCGCAGAGATCAAATTGCGCCACTTAAACCGCGAATATATTTTAAGTAAAACACAGGAGATCAATGATCTGCAAACGGAAATTGCTGACTTACGTGCACTGATTGATTCTGAAAAGAAAATTCGTGCGCATATTGCCTCTCAGCTCAAAGATATCAAAAAGAAATACGCCCAACCCCGTCGGACACAGTTAATCTATCAAGAGGATTTGATCGAATTGCCGGAGCAAGAGCAGGCACAGAACTATCCTGTGAAAGTGGTGTTTACCAAAGAAGGGTATTTTAAGAAAATTACAATGCAATCCCTGCGCGGCAACGATGAGCAGAAACTCAAAGACGGTGATGAAATCGTCGTATATGAAGATGCCCAGAATACAGATGAGGTGCTCTTTTTTGGTTCACATTGTCAATTGTACAAGGCACATTTGAGCGATTTTGATTGTACCAAAGCATCGGCGCTGGGGGATTATATTCCCGCCAAACTTGGTTTTGATCCCGATGAAAAGGCAGTTTTTATGAAAGTCCTTTCTTCTTACCATCCTAATCATGCGTTCATATTCCTGTTTGAAAACGGCAAAGGTGTGCGGGTACCTGTGACTGCTTATGAAACCAAAAGCAATCGAAAAAAGCTGGTCAACGCATACTCTGACGCATCTGCGCTTGTAGCAATCTTTTATGAATCGCAGCCCATGGATTTGGTATTGGTGACCAACCTCGGTCGTGCCATTACCATTTCTTCCGCGCTCATTCCCCTCAAAACAACCAAAAATGCAAACGGTGTACAGTTGATTACCTTAAAGGGCAAAAATGTTCTGCAGTCCGTCTATGCAGCTGACCACTGTCCATATGAGAACCCATCACAATACCATAAGATCAAGATTCCGGCCACGCCTATGACACTGGCAGAACAGGATATCAAGAAAAAACAAAACCGGTTGTTTTGAAATGAATTTGATACAACATGAATGATCACCTTTTGAAATGATATCTCCCATTCGTATTTGCAGAAAGGAGTGCTTCGGAAATGATTGTTATCGTTTCCCGCGATACGTTGTTTGCCACCATGTTGCAGTATGAGTTGCAAGACAATACCTCGCAGCAGGTACAGTTGTTTGCAGATACAAATGAACAGCGAGATGCATTGCAAGCGGCGCTGCAGGAAGCACAGATCGTCGTCACGGACATGGATCTCCCCGCGGATTTTCAACAGGAACAGCTTAGCATTCTCTCGATGCGTAAGACACCTCCGCCGCTTTTGATTTTCGGCTTTGGCATTCATCCCAATGCGCCGTTTCGTCGTATGTATGAAAATTCCGCGTCTTCTTCTTTCTTTTTTCGCCCGTTTTCGATGCAACTTTTTTTGTCGCGTGTAACGGGATTGCTTGCGCTGCGTGCCCATGCCTTTGCTGACCCGATTCCGGAACGGACCGCACCTTCTTCAGAGAAAAGAGAATTGCCGGAGCTGTCGGACTTGAAAATAGAAACATCTACGCGCCGTGCAATTTGCGGGGAAATGTCTGTGCAGTTTTCTGTGCGGGAGTTCCAGGTGTTTTCGTATCTGTTTGCACGCCGCGGAAAATGGGTGAGCAGAGAGGAATTGCTCCGTGCTGTGTGGGGAACAAGTTCAGAAAAAAGTAATATCGTCGATGTGTACATCAGATATTTGCGCCAAAAATTAGATCAGGCATTTCACATCAAAATCATTTATGCCGTACGCGGCGTTGGTTATACCATTCCAAATAACGATCAGGAGGTACTACGTTATGCTCAAGGGAATTCCGAATATCATCTCACCTGAACTCTTAAAAATTCTTGCCGAAATGGGACATGGCGATGAAATCGTCATTGCAGACGGCAATTTTCCGGGCGCCTCACTTGCACGGAACTTGGTACGCTTGGACGGGCACGGTGCTGCCGAAGTGCTTCAAGCTATTTTGCAATTGTTTCCGCTCGATCACTATGAACCTCCGGTGCATTTGATGCAAAAGGTGCCGGGTGATACGGTGGAAACCCCCATTTGGGATGCGTTTGCAACACTGTTGGCCCCCCATACCCAACAACCCATTGCATATCTGGAGCGATATGCATTTTATGAGCGCGCAAAAAAGGCGTATGCCGTGATCATGACGGGCGAACGTGCGCTATATGCCAACATCCTGCTGAAAAAAGGCGTTTGCTGATCATAAAAATTGACGTGCTTTTTTAGTTCGAGATGGATTTTTTGATCAGTTGAGATTTTTTGTGTGGCACATGTTGTGCATTTGTGACACCCATCCATTTTTATGATCATTTTTCTGTCACCCACAAAGACGGAGACATTACCATATGAGATTTTCATCACGTCCGCGTCAGAACCGCGGGATACATAACAGAAAAAAGCAAATTGTTTCTTCCATTGTGGTTGTCGCTCTGGCACTGTTTGTCACCGCCGTGCTCTGGTATGGCGGCTTGCTTTCCGGAAACGACGAACGACAAGCACAGCTTTCCGGCCTTGACAAGGACCGTCTTACCGTGCAGTTTTTGGATGTGGGGCAGGGTGACAGTGCATTGTTGCAAACACCGAATGGTTCGTTTGTTCTGATCGATACCGGCCCCAGTGATCACCGGGCGGAGCTGCTTGGCGCTTTGCGACGCGCGGGCGTGCAGACGCTTTCTTATATGATTCTTTCTCATCCGCATGAAGATCATATCGGGAATGCTGCAGCGGTTGCGGAATCGTTTGATGTGGAACAGGTTTGGATGACGGCGGAATCCACACAAACCGCAACGTACTTAACGCTGTTGGAAACGTTGGATGAACAGAATATTCCGGTGACAGAGGCACGTGCGGGACTTGATTTTGTCCTCGATGATGTATCCTGTTCGGTGCTTTCTCCACTGCGTGATTCGTATGATGACCTGAATGACAGCAGTCTTGTATTGCGCGTGACTTACGGGGAACACACGATTTTGTTCACGGGAGATGCTGAACAAGAAACAGAACAGGATTTGCTGAATGCGTATCCTGCTGCTGAGCTGCAAGCAACGGTATTAAAGGTCGGTCATCATGGTTCTTCTACATCAACCTCTGAATCGTTTTTGAACGCAGTTGCGCCTCGTGTTTGTGTGATCAGCTGTGGCAAAAATAACGATTATGGTCACCCGCATATGGAAACCCGTGACCGTATTGATGCAATCAATGCCAGTATGTATCGCACGGATTTACAAGGGACGATCACCATTACGTTTGATCGGACCAATTTCGTGGTGCAAACTGCGCGCGATGAAAATTGAAATACGCGTGGAAATTGGAAAACAGCTCGGCTGATTTGTAATCGGTAAAAATTGCCGATATGCAATATGATACTTGCTGCGACCATGTTATTTCATTTTTACCTATGTAAGCAATAAGTACACTGGTCAAAACTCCTTGTATGATACGGACCAATTGACGGAAAGGAATCAAAGAGAGATGAAATTACAGATAAAACGTTTGCGACCGGACGCTAAAATTCCGACGCGTGGTTCTGCAGCAGCGGCGGGGTATGACCTGTATGCCTGTCCTGACAGCGAGACGGTTGCCATCGCACCGCACACATCACAAAAGATCGGAACGGGTATTGCAGTGGCTGTGCCGGACGGCTATTTCGCTGCCATTTTTGCGCGCAGTGGTCTTGCAGCCAAAGAGGGTTTGCGCCCTTCTAATTGTGTCGGTGTGGCGGATAGCGATTACCGCGGTGAATATTTTATTGCGCTGCATAATGACACAGATACCACAAAAACGATCCACAAGGGTGATCGTATCGCACAAATGGTTGTTTTGCCTTACCTTTCCGTCACGTTTGAAGAAGTAGATGAATTGGATGAGACGGATCGGGGGGCCGGCGGCTTTGGCAGTACAGGGAAGTAAAACGCACATGATCCAAGATCCGTTGAACAAGAATTATTCTGCGAACAAAAGAAAATGAAAATTATTTTGTATTCGCTGTGATGATATAAAAACGGCAGCATGACGATGTACAATCGTCATGCTGCCGTTTTTTCTATCCATTGTTTAGAGATGGGAATCATACTTTATTCATTCGTTCCTTTTGCGTGATCATATGCCGCAATCACTGCTTCCATCACAGCAGAACGCATACCGCCTTTTTCTAAAGCACGCATGCCGGTAATGGTTGTTCCGCCGGGACTGCAAACGGCATCTTTGAGTGCGGCGGGATGTGCGCCGTTTAGGACCATGTTTGCTGCCCCGCGCACCATCGCGGCTGCATATCGTTGTGCCTTTTCCCGCGGCAGGCCACAGGCCACGCCACCGTCCGCCAACGCTTCCAAGAACGCATAGGCAAATGCCGGTCCGCTTCCCGATAACGCACAGGCTGCATCCATGAGCGTCTCCGGCAGTGTATCTAAGACACCAACATCAGAAAATGCTGCCTCAAATGCATCCAGTGCGTCTTGTGTGACATCCGGATGTGCTGCATATTGTACCACACCGCTGCCAATTGCAACGGCGGTGTTGGGCATGATGCGGATTACCGGAAAATTGCCAAACCAAGTGCGTATTTGTGCAATTGTAATTCCTGCTGCCATGCTGATTAGCACGACGCCGTTGTTTTCTTTTAGCGACGGAGTAATGGTGGCTGCCAGTTCCGGCAGTACTTGCGGTTTGACACCCAAAACGACAAATTTGCTGGAGGCAGCAACGTCTATCACACTTGCTGTGTGACATCCAAGTTGTTGTGCTAAGGCCGCTGCTTTGTCGCTATCACGATCTGCCAATACCATTTTGTTGGGAGCCACTGCGCGTGCAACTGCGGTGGCAAGTGCGCCTCCCATGTTGCCTGTTCCGATAAATCCGAATTGTTCTTTTGCCATTGCGGCACTTCCTCTCTTTGTATGTATGCGGTGTGGTATACTTTGATATCCTTGCTTGTTTTATATGGATCTGTGGTCTTTATCCTGTGTTTCTCAGACGTGCACGGAGCATTTTGTATTAAGAAATATTCGTATATTTCTGTTGCATTTTTTTGTCAGCGAATTTGTCCGTCCCCTGTGACAATGTATTTATAAGTGGTGAGTTCTTCCAATCCCATTGGTCCGCGCGCGTGAAGCTTTTGCGTAGAGATGCCGATTTCACACCCCAGACCAAACACACCGCCGTCTGTAAAGCGGGTGGATGCATTGACATATACCGCTGCGCTGTCCACCAGCGCACAAAACAATTCCTGTGCCCCTTTGTCCTGTGTCACAATCGCATCGCTGTGATGCGTGGAGTGTGCAGCAATATGATCAATGGCTGCATGTACATCATCCACGACGGCAACAGCAAGAATATAATCTAAAAATTCTGTATCAAAATCAGCAGCTTCTGTCGGCGTACCACCGATGATCGCGTGTGCACGCACATCTGTACGCAGTTCAACCGGTGTTTTTCCCTGTGCAATGCGGTCGTCGACCAGACGTGCTTTGAGGCGCGGCAGAAATGTCGAGGCGATGGCGGTGTGCACCAGGCAAACTTCTTCTGCGTTACACACCGAGGGACGACTGGTCTTGGCGTTTTCAATGATATTCAGTGCTTTGTCCAAATCGGCATATTCATCGACATATACGTGACAAATCCCTGTGCCTGTTTGGATGCAGGGTACCGTCGCTTGCGTCACGCAGGCTCGAATCAGACCGGCTCCGCCGCGGGGAATCAAAAGATCCAGTGTGTCATCGGCGTGCATCATTTCCTGGGCGGAAGTACGCGAAGTATCTTCAATCAAATTGACAACATTTTCATCCAGTCCACATGCCTTCATGCCTTGATGCAACGCATCCACAATGGCGCGCGCACTGCGGTATGCCTCTTTTCCGCCGCGCAATACGCACGCGTTCGAGCTTTTGAGTGTTAGAGCTGCGACATCGGAGGTGACGTTCGGACGACTCTCATAGATGACGCCGACAACGCCCATGGGAACAGATACTTTGCGGATACACAACCCATTTGTTAAGATCGTCTCTTTTTGTATCCGTCCCACCGGGTCAGGCAAGGCGACAACGTCGCGAATCCCTTGTGCCATACCGAAAACGCGATCTTTGTTCAGTGCCAAACGATCCAACATGGTGTCGGAAATCACACCGCGTGCTTGTTGCAGATCTTTTTGGTTTTCCGCCAAAATCGTATCGCACGATGCTTGCAGTGCATCTGCCATAGCGAGCAATACCGCATTTTTTTCTTCCGATGTGATTTGTGCCAGTGCGGCCGATGCTCGTTTTGTCACCTGTAAAATTTCCTGTGTCTGACGCATTGCAGTTACTCCTTTATGCTTGTCAGAAATTTATCGTTCTAATTGCTGTTATGTGAGATGTATCCGGTAATAAAATGCTATGGATACAATATGATGTACCCGTTGGTGTCGCTTATATGAGGTCAAAAAATACTTTTCGTGGAACTGTTTATTTTTCTTTGTTGCGTTTTCCTAAGAACCGTGTACCGACCGGTGCGCCGTTTAGTACATCATATAGGTGTTTGACCTGCGTGCCGTTCATGATCACCATGTCACATCCCTCTTCCATACAGATGGCAGCTGCCTGTAATTTTGTCGCCATACCTCCGGTGGCAAATGCGCTGCCTACCCCACCGCCGAGCTTCATAATCTGGGGAGTGAGTTTTTCCACCGTGGGAATCAATTGCGCATGCTGCGGATCCGTGTGCGGATCTGCGGTGTAAAGTCCGTCGATGTCGCTGAGCAGTACCAAAAGTTCTGCATGTACAGAAGTGGCAACGATGGCGCTGAGGCGGTCATTGTCACCGATTACGATCTCATCGGTAGAGATGGTGTCATTTTCGTTTATGATTGGCAGAACATTTAATTCTAAGAGTCGGTTGAGTGTGTTTTTGAAGTTTTGATAACTTTCCGGGTGATGCACATCGTATCCCGTCAACAAAATTTGTGCAACGATATGTCGATAGGAAGAGAACAGTTCGTCATAGATATACATCAGTTCACACTGTCCCACCGCGGCAGCCGCCTGTTTGGTGGCCATATCCTGCGGACGTTCACTCAAATTTAGTTTTCCCGCTCCCATACCAATTGCACCGGAGGAAACCAGAATGATCTGGTGCCCCGCATTTTTTAAGTCGCTCAATACCTGGCACAATTCTTTGATACTGCGCAAATTCAACCGTCCCGTACCATATGCAATGGTCGAGGTCCCAACCTTTACTACAATTCTCATATTTCTCTCCGCTTTGCCGCATCTCGCGGCTGATCTGTCATGTTTTTCAAAGTTCTTTGCAAACAAAGAACCGTTTTGCACCCTTAGGCATATGATACTACCAAGGGGGCGATGAAGAACGCACTTCCATCGTACCTCTCCAAACTTTCAGAGGAGGAACATCATGAACAACTGCTTGTGCAACCTGTTTGATGACACGAATTTTTGGTTGATCATCATCGCTCTGTTAATTGTCTTCTGCTGCTGCTGCGGCTGAGAACACTCTGTTTCGCGAAACAGCATGGAGATAAAGTGTGTAACATGACAAATTCTCACGGAAGCGCTTCATTTTCTGTAGCACTTTACGTTGACCTTGTTTGCAACACCGCTTTTATCGGGGTTGTCGTGATAACGACAACCCCTGTTTCGCATAGATAGAAAAAAAGTGCCATTGCCTAGCATGATAAAAAATCCATTTAATTGTATCACAAAATAAATTGTGCGTCAAGGATTCGACTTACTACCCAAAGAAAGTTTAGCATATAAGAAAGATACCAGCTGCCCTTTCGGTTGCGCAAGAAAGATAAAAGTACTTTCTTTCGTTCACGCTTTCGTCATAAACAAACGATATAATACACATAAGGAAACATAAGCAGGTACAACCGCGCCGTATGGGCGTAAGGGAGGCGCAAAATGAACGGACAAGAATCCATCAGACCTGAAAAGACAGGAGCGCAAACAGACGAGTCGCATTTGAAGGAAACGAAAATCGATTCTGAGGAAATTTTTTCCGGTAGGATCATGCATATCCAACGTGACCATGTTCGCCTGGTTGATGGCAGTGTAACCACCCGTGAGGTGCTGCGGCACACGGGCGCTGCATGTGTCATTCCCATTACGGCGGACGGGCAGGTACTCATGGTACGTCAATGGCGTTATCCGGTTGACCAAGCACTTTTGGAGATTCCCGCGGGGAAATTGGATCATGCAAAAGAAGCGCCTCTGGATGCAGCAAAACGTGAACTACGCGAGGAAACGGGCGCCGTTGCCGGACAGTGGTATGATTTGGGTGTCTTTTATGGTGCACCGGCGTATACCGATGAAGCGGTGCACATCTATGCCGCCAAAGATTTGACCATGGGAGAGCAGCATTTGGATCAAGGGGAATTTTTGGATTGTACGTCTGTGCCATTGGAGAAATTGGTACAAATGGCGTTGCAAGGGGAATTACCGGACGGGAAAACGCAGTTGGCTGTGCTCAAATTAGCGGAATTGCGGCGACGCGGCATATTTTAAGCATAACATTCAGATTTTTCGTTTTGTGTACGTGCATGTTTTTATAGGTGGGATGCAAAAAAAATGAAAGAAAAAATATTTTCCCACTGAAAAAATAAAAAAACACTTGATTTTATAAGAACGGTTTGTTATACTAAGATAAAGACCAAGCAAAATATCGTTTTGATCTTGGAACATTTAGGACATCGTATATAAAAACAGTAGAAAAGCGTGGAGGAGACGAAATGGTATCTCGCAATATCACGATTAAAAACAGTGTAGGTCTGCATGCCAGACCGGCAACTTTTTTCATTCAAAAGGCCAATTCTTATAAAAGTTATGTCTGGGTGGAAAAAGATGACAGACGTGTCAATGCGAAAAGTCTTTTGGGCGTTTTGTCGCTGGGCATCACCAAAGGTATGGAAGTGACCCTGATTGCGGATGGTCCCGATGAAGTAGAGGCGTTGAACGGCTTGGAAGAACTGGTAGAGACCGGGTTTGAAGATTAAGTCGTTTTTTATATCGTTGTGAAAGTGGATTTTATCATCGGTTCGCGGCAGCGGGCAGGTGTGCGGATCCACTTTTCTTGATGTTTGCATTCTTCATTGTATTTTAGAAAAATACGTGTATATCCTTAACGCTTGATGTAACATAATCGTATGAAGATGTTTTTGCTCATGTTTTTACGGAAAGGAGGGTACAATGCCGTCACTTGCACAGGAAAAACGGTTGGCGATACTTTTGGAAAAAGCAAATCGTCTCCCACGCACGCCGGGCGTGTATTTGATGAAAAACGCCCGCGGCGACGTGATCTATGTCGGTAAGAGCCGTGCGTTGAAGAACCGCGTCTCACAGTATTTTCAGCGCATTTCCGATCACAACGAAAAAACACGGCGCATGGTACTCTCTGTGCACGATTTTTCTTATATTCTCACCGATACGGAAATGGAAGCGCTCACACTGGAAAACAGTTTGATCAAGCACTACGCGCCCAAATATAATATCCGTCTCAAAGATGATAAGAATTATCCGTATATCCGTATCAGTGATGATGATTTTCCCACAATCACCATGGTTCGGCGGAGAAGTGCCGACCATGCGCGTTATTATGGTCCTTTTTCTTCTGCGCAAACGGTGTGGCAACTCATCGGCGCTTTGCAAAAAATATTTGGTCTGGCACGCTGTAAATTGCGTCTCAATGCAGGCGAAACAAGCAGCCGCGCTTGTATCTATAAACAAATGGGAAGCTGTACGGCGCCGTGCGACGGAAGCATTGATAGCACAGAATACCGTCGGTTGTTTTCACAGATCCATACGCTATTGCATGGAAACAGTGTGCAGCTTAAAAGGGAATTAGAAACCCAAATGGAACAGGCGTCGGAATCGTTGGAGTTTGAGCGTGCAGCACAAATTCGTGATCGATTGCAGCTGATCAGCCGTATTTGGGAGAAGCAGAAAGTGGTCGGTGCGCCGGGAACGGAACAAGACGTGTTTGCCTATGTCAGCACGGAGACCTATACCTGTGTTACGGTATTTTACGTGCGGGATGGGATGTTGTTGGATACGGAGCATCAAATTTTCGGTGCGGAGCAGTTGTTTGATGAGGAGAGTGCACCGCAGTTTCTTGTTTCGTTTTATCAGAATCGGCAGTATGTGCCCTCCACAATTTTGCTTGATTTTTCGCTATCACCCCAAGCGCAGGAAACGCTTTGCGCTTGTTTGGAACAGATGGCGCAGCACCGGATCCATTTATACACACCCAAACGCGGAAAATTACGCGCGCTGTGTGAAATGGCACGTCAGAATGCCGAGGAGAGCGGCAGACAATATCAGATGCGTGCCGAGAAAGATAACCGTGCACTGGTGCGGCTGGCGTCTTTGTTGCATTTGGAAGTTCTCCCACAGCGCATTGAATCATACGACATTTCCAATTATGGAGAGGAACACGTCACCGCGGGGATGGTCGTTATGAATGACGGAACTTTTTGTAAAAAAGAATACCGTACATTTTCCATTCGTACGGTGACGCGGGACGATTACGGCGCCATGCAGGAGGCTTTGCGCAGACGGTTTACCCATTTGGTGCAGGGGGATAAAGGATTTGACACGCCACCCGATTTGTTGCTGTTGGACGGTGGCGTGGGACATGTGCATGCAGCCCTTGCGGTGCTGGAAGAATTTAATTTGCATATCCCGGTATTCGGTATGGTAAAAGATGCGTATCATAAAACGCGCGTTTTGACAGACGGAACGAATGAGATCAATATTTCTCAGGAGCAGCAGGTGTTTGTGCTGTTGTATCGGTTGCAAGAGGAGGTACATCGGTTTACCATAACCCGTATGCAACAGGCCAAACGACGCACGGTTTCACATTCTACGCTTGAGCGGATCGCTGGGATCGGTCCGCAAAAGGCCAAGGCGCTTTTGGCACATTTTGGCGGGCTTGCCGGGGTGAAAGATGCTGATGTCGCACAATTATGTGATGTAAAGGGAATTACCCCTTTATTGGCACAGCGTATTTTTCAGACATATCATACCGATCAAACAAATGATAACAGAAAAAAATAAATGCCGCGAAAGGATGCATGTTCCGGGTGTTGGTGTTGTTACACGTTTGAGATCAAAAGTTTTGCAAAAAGGAGAAATATATCATGCGTATCATTACAGGTACTGCGCGCGGGACGCGGCTGGAAACATTACCGGGGGAAGACACCACGCGTCCCACTCCCGAGCGTGTCAAAGAGGCTGTGTTCAGTGCCATTCAGTTTGATTTGTACGAGAAGCGATTTTTGGATTTGTTTGCCGGCAGCGGGCAGATGGGACTGGAGGCCTTGAGTCGGGGAGCGGCGCGTGCTGTTTTGATCGATGAAAATTCCAATGCCGTACAAATCATCAAAGCAAATGCTAAAAAAACGCACTTGTTTGAAAAATGTTTCATTTCAAATGTGTCTTATCGTGATTATTTACGCGGCGTGCAGGGACGGGAACAATTCGATTTTATCTATATCGATCCGCCTTTTTCTGAAAACCTATGGGCAGATGTCCTGTCGCGGATTGCACGGGCTGATATTTGTCACGCAGGGACGTTGCTGATTTGTGAAAGCGAATCGAGAGATTTGTTCGGAGAGCGAACGGATGTGGCTGAACTTTATGAGACGGCTAAGCAAACCGGGTACGGCCGTGTGGTGTCCACGTTTTTGCGTTTGCAAAAATAGTGATCTGTAGTATCATGTAGTATCGATGTTTTTATAAAATGATTTGTTTGCATTTTGTCAAATGATCATGATAACATTGATCATTTAAAAATAATGCGCAGTCAGATGGATCATAGATTTTTAACAAGAGGGAAGAAAGAAAAAACACCGGGAGGAACAGACATTGAAAGACGCAGTGTTTGCAGGTAGTTTTGATCCTGTCACCGTGGGACATTTGGAAATCGTGCGTCGTTTGGGTGACGTATTTGATCGGGTTTATTTTTTGCTCGCTGTGAATTCGGACAAGCATTGCTTTTTTACCCATCAAGAGCGACTGGATATGATGCGCGCCGTCAGTGCTCCCATGCCGTTTGTCGTTGTGGATTACACGGATGGGTATGTGTATGAATATGCGCGTAAAAAGGGCGCGGTATTGGCACGCGGCGTGCGCAATGCAGATGATTTTGCGTATGAACGTGTCATGGCGGATAACAATCACGGTTGGGCACCGGAAATACAAACGGTTTTTTTGATGGCAGATCCTGCGTTGCGTGACGTCAGTTCCACCCATGCGCGTGATTTGATTTTGTCCGGCAAGATCCGTGATTCGTCACTGCCGCCTGTTGCTGCGGCTTATATTGCTGCCATTCCTGATTTGGAAGAGCGGAGGAGAACATTTGGAAAACAGTAAAAGCAATTTTGCTCATATCATACGGCAGGTGGCGGATGCGGAGCACTTACATCTGACTTCTTATGCATACGATTGGGTGTTTCATCTGGAGGATGACGCAGGCCGCGGATATTTTTTGTACGGATATAAGTTTCCGATTAACAATGCCGCCGCCGCATCTCTGTGTGATGATAAGGCAGCGTTGTCGGAGCGTTTGGCAGCATGCCAAACACCGCATGTGCCGCATCGCTTTTTTATGTCTCCGCGTGATTTGCACTATGTGGGCGCACAGGGAGATCAGGCGGCTATGTGTGCACAGTTTGCCGCATGGAACAGCCGTGCTGTCGTCAAGCCCAATACCGGTACCGGCGGATATTTGGTTACTTTTGTGCAATCCGAAAAAGAATTATTGCAAGCGGCAGATCACATTTTTGCATCTTTTCCATCACTTGCGCTGTCTCCGTTTGTCTGTATTGCGCAGGAATATCGTGTGGTCATGCTGGATGATCAAGTACAGTTGGTGTTTGAAAAACAGCGTCCCGGCGTTACGGGTGACGGTGTGCATACAATTGCCCAGTTGGCTTCTGATTTACAGCTTCATTTGCCGCAGCTGGAGAAGAATACGGTAAATATCTCCCACGTCCCGGCCAAGGGAGAATATGTGCCACTCCAATGGAAACACAATTTGGGTCAGGGTGCATTTGCGCGCCGTGTCACGGATCCTGCTTTGCTCACGCCGCTGACACGTCTTTCCAAGCGAGCGATGCAAAATACGGATATGCGCTTTGCTTCTGTGGATATCGTGCATATGACGGATCACACATATGCGGTTTTGGAAATCAACAGTGGTGTGATGTTGGAGCATTTTGCGACACAGTCGGAAGAAAACTATCGTATGGCGCGTGATATTTACCGACGCGTCATCCGTTTGCTTTTTGATCGTAACCTTGTTTTTTAACGTATGACGCTTTGGCACATAATTACCACACTTCCCGCATATTTTGTAGAGATACAAAGGATATCGGAAAGATAAGGGGAAAATACATGCCACAGCGTTTGTCGCGTTCGACGCCGCAACAATCAAATTCTGCCGGCGTAGTTTTATTCAAAGTCGCGTTTTTGTGCGTGATATTGATGCTGATCATGGCGCTCATTTGTGCGCTTTCTCCGCTTACCCCCCAGTCCTCTCCGGTTGCAGGAGAGGAACATGCGCGCCCTTGTGTGATTTTGGACGCGGGACATGGTGGCGAGGACGGCGGGGCCGTGTGTGCAGATGGCACGACGGAGAAGGAATTAAACCTTGCCATTGTTTTGCGCATGGGAGAATTTCTCCGCTTGCAAGGTGTGCAAGTGATATATACACGTACGCAAGACGTTTCTCTGAATGTGGAAAATATTCCCGGACAGCACAAACGCTATGATTTGAAAAATCGACTGAAGATTGCGCAGAAATATCCCCAGGCAATCTTTGTCAGTATTCATATGAACAAATTTGCACAACCGCAGTATGGTGGTGCTCAAGTCTTTTATTCTGTCAATCATCCGGACAGTGAAACGCTGGCAGCGCAAATGCGTCAGGATATTTACGATACACTTCAACCTGAAAATCAGCGTACCATCAAAGCGGCTGGTAGCTCGATTTATTTGTTGGATCGATGTAAGTCCCCCGCGGTTCTTGTTGAGTGCGGTTTTTTGTCGAATCCCGATGACACAGCGATGTTGTGCAGTACGGCGGGACAGACAAAAATGGCCGCGGTGCTTTCCCAAAGTATTCTGGCATATTTTTCCAACAAAGAACCGGCAGCCTAAATGGTTTTCAAAAGGGAAGTGCGAATGGTTTCAAAGTGATTTACATGGTTGTTTTCTATAGCTGCAAACAATAAGATTAAAACATAAAGAAAAGGATGTCAAACATGAAAGCATCGAAAATTACCTATGTCTGCACGGAATGTGGATACAAGGCAACCAAATGGATGGGACATTGCCCATCCTGCGGCGTTTGGAATTCAATGGTGGAACAGGAACAAGAAGAGCCCGAGACATCTGCCGCGACCAAAGCGCGTCACATGGTGTATTCCACGCTTGGCGAAACACAGGCTGTTCCGTTTCGTTCGCTCAAAAGTCCGGAATATATGCGTACACAAACGGGGCTCAACGAGTTGGATCGTGTCTTGGGTGGCGGACTGGTACTGGGTTCGGTGGTGCTGCTCAGCGGTGAGCCGGGGATTGGAAAATCAACGCTTTTGTTACAGATATGCAACGCGTTGGGTGCACAGTGCCGCGTGCTGTATGTTTCCGGTGAGGAATCCCAGGGGCAAATTAAGATGCGCGCCAGGCGTCTGCATGTAGATGGCGACAATTTATATTTGTGTATTGAAACGGATATCGTAAAAGTGTTGGAGCAGATGGATCAGCTTCATCCCGACATTTTGATTGTTGATTCGATTCAGACCATGTACAATGGAACCGTCAATTCCATTCCCGGCAGTGTGACACAGGTGAAAGAAACGACCATGGCTTTGATTCGAAAGGCCAAGGCGGAGGGCGTCTCTGTGTTGCTGGTCGGACACGTCAACAAAGAGGGTGGCATTGCCGGGCCGAAAGTCCTGGAACATATGGTGGATGCCGTGCTCTATTTCGAGGGCGAAAGACAACAGAACTATCGTATCATCCGTGCCATCAAAAATCGTTTTGGTTCCACCAATGAAATCGGTGTGTTTGAAATGACGGAGCGCGGATTGGAACAGGTGGAAAATCCGTCTGAGATGCTGCTCTCTGCGCGTCCTGTCGGTGTTTCCGGAAATTGTACTGTTTGTGTGATGGAAGGTTCCCGTCCGATTTTGGCTGAAATTCAGGCGCTGGTGACACGTACCGTATTCCCCGCACCGCGTCGCAGTGCTTCTGGATTGGACTATAACCGCATCCATTTGTTGTTGGCAGTGTTGGAGAAACGCCTCGGCATGCATTTTTCCGGCAGTGATGTTTATCTCAATGTGGTAGGGGGACTGTATTTGGAAGAAACGGCGGCAGATCTTGCCGTATGTCTTTCTCTGATATCTTCCATCAAAGATAAACCGGTCGATGATAATTTGGTAGCGATTGGAGAAGTGGGATTGAGCGGCGAGGTGCGCAGCGTGTCCAATTTGGAACAGCGTGTGCGGGAGTGCGCGCGTCTCGGATTTGGTAAGGTACTTGTTCCCAAAAAGAATTTGAACAAAAAGCCGTTTCATGTTGACGGTTGTGAAGTGATCGGGATTAACAGCGTTTTTGAAACTTTGAAATATTTTTCGTGAGGTGAACGTTTTGCTGTATTTAAAAGGATTGGACGAATGGCCGGTGTTTTCATTTTTTGAACAACTCACGCAGATCCCCCGTGCCTCCGGTCACGAGGAAAAAATCGCGTCATTTTTGTGTGATTTTGCCCAGGCCCACGGCTTTTGGTATCATTGTGATACCATGCATAACGTGCTGATCCGCAAACCCGGTACACAGACGCTTGCACATGCATCCCCCGTGATTTTGCAAGGGCATTTGGATATGGTTTGCGAAAAGCGAAGTGGAACGGAACATGATTTTTCCGCCGAACCGCTTCAATTAACGTTGGACGATGATTGGATCACGGCGCGCGATACGACGCTGGGAGCCGATGACGGTATCGCTGTGGCCATGATGCTTGCATTGCTGGATGCCGATCCTGCTACGTGTGTACATCCATCGTTGGAATGTCTGTTTACCGTGCAGGAAGAAATCGGCCTTTGCGGGGCTGGGGCGTTTGATACGTCGCTGTTGCAGGGGCGCAGATTGATCAATTTGGACAGTGAGGACGAGGGGAGAGTGTGTGTCGGCTGTGCCGGCGGGGTACGCTGTGACTTTGTCCGTGCTGTTTTACCGGCAGAGCCAAACACATTACCTTTGAGCGATGCACAGCTGATTACACTGCGTGTGGATCATCTTGCAGGCGGGCATAGCGGCATGGATATCGGTCTGGGACGTACCAATGCCAATGTGCTTTGTTTGACATTGATCGATGAAGTACGTACACGTTTTCCGGGTGAGGTGACGTTGGCAAGCGTGCATGGTGGAGGGATGGACAATGCGATTGCCAGAACGGCGGAAGCAACATTGTTTTGTTCTTCTGAGGCAGCCGCGTTCTTGCGCACACGGGCAGCATCTTATCAAAAAACATTTTGCACGGCGGATCGTTGCGGTACCATTACGATACAAAAACAAGAGGAGATGCCCGCAACAGTCCTGCGAGAAACGGATACGGAAGCACTGCTGCAATTGGTTCGTACGTTACCAAATGGTGTTATTTGCCGCAGTCGGGATTTTGAAGGATTGGTGGATGTCTCTGCGAACCTGGGGATTTGTCATGCCGATGGCACAAGTATTTGTTGTTCTTCTTCTTTGCGCGCCATGACAAAGCAGGATATGGAAACACAAAAAGAGCGCTTTGTCCAGATTGCGCGGGAAAGTGGCTTTACGCTTTCATTTCGCGGTGAATATCCCGGTTGGGAGTATCATCCCGATTCCGCACTTTGTCAACTTTACGTCGAGACATATCGCGATTTTTATGGGGCAGATCCCGTTGTCGAAACCATTCATGCGGGATTGGAATGCGGCATCTTTTGTAATAAAATTCCCGGACTGGATGCCATTTCTTTTGGCCCCACCATGCAGCATGTCCACACGCCGGATGAACGTCTCAGCGTCTCCTCGGTCAAACGAGTCTGGAATCATCTGTGTGTAATGCTTGCCAAAATGCTGTGATGTTTTAGGTTCTTGGATGCTTGATGATACAGACATAAAACAAATATCCCCGGAAAACAGAAATGTTTTCCGGGGATATTTTTATTGCATCGTCAATCGATTGGAACACAAACTCTTTTTGGATGAATTTGCGGATGGTTCATATGCTGAAAATAATCGATTTTATCGTATTTTTTGTTCCGTACAAAAAAGCACATTTAGCACATGAAAGGATCAAAATCTCCCAGTTGAGAAGGAATGAGGCGCAGCGAAAAGTCGATGTGTTCTGCGGCACAGTGGAAACAGTCATCCATGCCCGGACCGCACGAGGCGGAGCCCAGACCGCTCATTTTCCAATCCACGCGCAGGAACGTCTGTTTTGAAGGGATGAGTTCGTGTTCATGTTTGGCTTTAGAGAGCATTTCATCACTGAAGTGTGAGGCGTTAAACGAAAAGGCGCGTGTGTTGCCGGCTGCTTTGACAAGTAAGCCATGATCAACTGCATTTTGTACGCTCACCCAGTGCGTACGCGCATGAGAACCGTTTTCCTGTGGTTTGAGATAGGGTTCATGGTTGGCGCTCACGGTGGTGTTGTACAGATCCAGTGTAGCCAAATGGCATTTGTCTTCGTATGCTTCTGTTGGACCCAGACCAAAATAGCGCAGTTGTTCGAATCCTTCCGGCAACAAAAATGCCAGTCCGAACCGAGGCAGCCAGTGTGCTTCGTTACACCAGTCGGCATGCAGATTGATGTTCAGATTCCCGTCGTTACAAACGGTATATTGCATGGTGATGTCCAATGCCGGTTTGCGGGATTTTCCGCCTAACAGATAATGTCCCGACCATACCGCCTGTTGGGGCGTTTGCTTGGTGCAAGCGAAAGACAAACATTTACACTGTGCTGCGTGATAGTAATTTTTGATCCATTCCGGCGCATTATATACATCATTGTCAGTCGGTGCGCGCCAGATGTGAAAACGTACGGGTGCGGCAAGCAGATTTGTATGATTGTGCGTCATTTGTGCTAACATTCCCGTTTCGCTGTCAAAGGTATACGTTGTGTTTGCGGCGTGTGCCGTTATGGGTTGTTTGTCGCAAACACGCACGGTATAAAACGGATGCGGTGTTGGTACAACCGGTGCGGGTGTGTTTGTGATCACTTGTATTTTACAAATTTCATCTCCCGCTTTGGCAAAGCGTTTTTCTGTGGCATAGACCAAACGCAAATCCAATGTGCCGTATTTTTCGGCGCATGCCTGCGCAAGAGAAAAGCAAAATTCTTTTGTGACTCCCGCGGCAAGATCCGGCACGAAACTGCCACCGCCACACACTTGCCCGTTTTGTTTGAATTCCCAGAACAAAATGGTATCGGACAGATCGGAAAAAGACAGCATGTTTTTCAGTTTGAGTTTTGCCGTGTTTTCATTTATTTCTGCATCAATCAATTTTAAGGGCGCAATGACTTCTTTGTATTCCAACAGCCCGGTATGCACGCGTCTGTCCGGATACACCAAACCATCCATACAGAAATTTCCATCGTTGGGCTGTTCGCCATGATCCCCGCCGTATAGATAGGCCACACGGCCGTCGTCCAGCCGCTTTTCCACTGCGTGATCGGTCAGTTCCCACACACATCCGCCGAAAATTTGATCAGTGCGGTTGATCAGTTCCCAATATTTGTACAGATCGCCCGGCCCGTTTCCCATCGCATGACAATATTCACACAGAAAATACGGTTTTTCTGCAAATTTTGGTTCTTGCAGTGCTTTTTCGATATCTTCCGGTGCCCAATACATGTTGCTGGTAAGGTCTACCGCGTCGTAATATTTTTCACCGCAGAAAATGTGTTCAAAATGAATGGGACGATCGGGATCATGTTCTTTGAGAAAACGACTCATCGTCACATGATTTTTTCCGCCGCTTGCCTCGTTGCCCAGCGACCAGAACAGCACGCTTGTTCGATTTTTGTCGCGCTGATACATGCGTTCGGCACGATCCAGAAAGGCTGTTTCCCATGCCGGATCTCCCGAGAGATTTTCATCGTCAAAATTCATGCCATGTGTTTCCAGATCCGCTTCTTCCATGACCATCACGCCCCAAATGTCGCAAAGTTCCGTGAAACGCGGATCATTGGGATAGTGAGAGGTACGAACCATGTTGATGTTATGTCGTTTGATGATATTGAGATCGTTGATCATGTGTGAGACCGGCGTCGTATGGCCCAAAAGCGGATGACTGTCATGTCGATTCACGCCTTTGCATTTGATTTTTGCACCGTTGAGATAGACGACATTTCCGCGAATTTCGAGCTTTCGAAAACCGATTTTTTGGCCGATGATTTCGCCGTTACATTCCATGATCCACTGATACAACTGCGGTTGTTCTGCGTTCCAAAGGATCACATCGGGTACACAAACAGTGATTTCTTTGTCACTTGTCTCCCCACGTGCCACACATGTGCCGTTGGGCGCTTTGAGCATATAATGAACGGGCAGATGTTCCTGTGTCGTTTCCAACGTGATGTGCAGTTCAGCTGCGGAAAAAGCATCATCAAACGTTTGACGCAAGGTGTAGTCTGTGATACGTTCACGGTTGCGGTACAACAGATATACGTCTCTGGAAATACCGGAAAAGCGGAACATGTCCTGATCTTCCAAATAGGATCCATCGCACCATTTCAGTACCAGTACACGTAATCGGTTTTCCCCGGCAATTGCCATTGGAGTAATATCAAATTCCGAAGTGGCGTGTGACACCTGACTGTAACCGGCAAACGTGTCATTGACCCAGAGATAAAAAGCCGTTTCTACACCTTCAAAATTCAGGTGAATATCCTTTTGTGTTAGCACCGATTCTTCCAAATAAAAACCTGTTTCGTAAAGACCGCATGGTGTTTGATCCGGAATGTGCGGCGGACAAACCAGAAACGGATAGTTAAAATTGGTGTACATCGGTTTATCATAACCACGATCCAGATAGGTTTGCCATGCACGCGGCACGGTAATTTCATCAGACAGAGGTTCATCTTGTGCATTTCGGTTTGAAAGTGCGTGATTGGCTGCGGCAAATGACGGGAAATAAGTAAAACGCCAAGTACCACACAGCGTTTGAAAGAACGGGGATTGTTCGCGTGCCCCGGTTTCCAGACGTGCTGTTGTATCATAGGGAATAAAGTAAGCACGTGGCGGCAGGGTGCCGATATGCAGTTGCGCCGGGTCTTCATGATAGGCGGCAGGGATTGGCAGCTGAGCTTGTATCATAAGCGTGTTCTCCTTTGTTGAAAGTCGTGCAAAAGCAGTTGCCGCAAATTTGACGGCAGGTTTTGTTTTTTACGTGTTTCTCCGAATCAAGCATATATGTTATGATACGGTAGACCGTAACATATTTTTTTCAATGTCGGAAAAGTCATACCAGACATCAAGTGAAAAAAGAAAGAAGGGTGCCGCATCATATATGCGGCACCCTTTGGTATGTTGCACGTTGTACCGAAAATCAGCAAATGTTGCCGCGATAATCGCAGTGATGAACAGGTGCGCCGAATTCGTTGGGTTTTGCCCATTTAACAGCGTTGTATATAATTCTTTGGATTTGCGGGTTGTAATAGGAACGGCATTCTTCATGACCGGGCTGAAAATAAAACACACGACCGCGACCTTTGGTCCAGCAGCAGCCGCTGCGGAAAACATAACCGTGCTCGAACCAGCTCATAAATACCAGCTCATCCGGCTGCGGAATGGCAAACGGTTCGCCATACATTTCTTCCAGTTCCAAATCGATGTGTTCACCGATACCGGCGGCAATGGGATGTGCGGCATTGACGTTCCACACGATTTCATGCTGGTTGTCGCTCCACAACAAGTTACCTGTGGTGCCTACAATTTGACGGAACGGCTTGGAGTGATGCCCGGAGTGCAGCGCAATAAAGCCCATGCCATCGTTGTAAACGCGACCGGTGATACGGTTCACCAGATCGTCCGGCACTTCATGGTGTGCCACGTGTCCCCACCACAACAATACGTCCGTGTCATTCAAAACTTCGTCCGGCAGACCGTTTTGGGGCTCATCCAGTGTAGCGGTGCGAATGTTGAATTCGTTGTTCACATCCAATTCGCCTAAAAATTTTGCAATTTGGCCGTGAATACCTTCCGGATAAATCTCACGGATACGTTCCTCGCTTCTTTCATGACGATATTCGTTCCATATCGTTACATTGATCTTTTTACTCATGATGTATTCTCCTTGTCCACATCTTTGAAAAATGGAAAGTATCATTCGTTCGGGACAGTGATCCGCCGCCGGCGATGACCCAAACACATCATAGCATAAAGGCGGAACCATGTCAAGAAAAAAGTACCATTTTTTTGATGGCTTTTCGTCCGTTCCATTTGTTTTTACGACTTTGTCGCTCGTATCTTATATGTTGAAGAAAAATGTCCGAAGGCATATTACAATTACAATTGCAGCGGCTGTACCTGATTCGTACGTTCCAACAGACAAACTGCGTGAGCGGCAATACCTTCTTTTCTTCCGGTAAAGCCGAGATGTTCTTCCGTGGTGGCTTTGATGTTGATTTGATTTGTATTGATTTGTAGTGCCTGAGAAAGAGCTTTACGCATTTGCGGCAAATAGGGAGAGAGTTTTGGCGCCTGGGCAATCAAGGTGCTGTCAATGTTGCAAATGCAGTATCCTGCGTCTTGCACCAAAGCGATTGTTTCCCGCGCCAGTATCAGGCTGTCAATTCCTTCGAATCTGTCATCGGTGTCCGGAAAATGCATGCCGATATCGCCCAGTCCCGCTGCGCCAAACAACGCATCCATCACTGCATGTGTCAGTACATCGGCATCTGAATGCCCTGCAAGTCCTTGCGGATAGGGAATTTGCACCCCCCCCAATATCAAACGGCGTCCGCTTTCAAAACGGTGTACGTCATATCCATGTCCGATCCGCATCATCTGTCATTCCTCCGTAGGTTTCTGTTCCTGTTGTGCCTGTCGTGATTGTAAGATTGCATTTGCAAATACAAGATCTTGCGGCGTTGTTATTTTGATGTTTTCCTGCCCGCAGTCAACCATCGTCACGGAAAAGCCGCAAGCCTCTGCCAGCATACAGTCATCCGTTGCTGTAATTCCACGTTCCTTGGCTGTATACGCGCACGCACGATATAATTCAGTCTGAAAGGTCTGGGGTGTCGCCGCCAGCCAGGCATGTCCGCGATCGGGGGTACACCGTATATGCAAGTTGTCATCAACCAATTTGATCGTATCTTTTGCGGGACATCCGGCGGCAGCGGCGCGGGTACGATATGCTGTCAGTGCAACTTTTTCGATCATTTCAGGTGTGATCAAGCATCGCGCAGCGTCGTGGATAGAGAGAAAGCGGCTGCGCTCGTCCACAGCGTTCAGACCCGCCATTGCCGATTTTTGACGGGTGTTTGACCCGCGAACAATTTTTTTTACTTTGGTGATATTGTATTTTCGGAGCAGTGCAGGGTATTGCTGCATTTCTTCCGCTTTTGCTACAACAATGATTTCATCAATGAGTGTACAGCGAGAAAAAGAAAGAAGGGTACGTACCACAACGGGCAATCCTTTTATTTCCAGCCACTGCTTTGTGACATTTGCGCCCATTCGACTTCCGCTTCCCGCCGCCAAAATAACCGCTGAGTGAAATGGATGTGCGTTCGTGTGCTGTGATGCCATTATTGGGGTTCCTTTCTGCTGTGTTGCACAGCAAATTATTTCTCATGAAAAATGGTGTAAAACGGTATGGTGTCCGTTGCAACCTATTGATTTTTTGTGTGGAAATATTGTATCACAACCACATTATATCATTTTTTTTTGAGAAACAAAAGGGTTTTGCACAAAAGATCTTTCAACGCTTTTATGTTATATCTTTATTGTAGCGGTCGGCAGTGAAATGTAGTTGCAAAAAAAGGCGGATAAAAGATGAAAGTTCTCAAAAAAAATGAAAAAAGGATTTGAAAAAACCATGGTTTCATGATATACTATATTATGAATAGCTGTCTGCATGGTGATCGATCTTTTTGGGAGGAAATGCATGGAAACAGTAATCAGTACCATCCGTGAATTATGGAGCTATTTTTCCAGCGTCGTTCGTGCCATCGGCGTGATGGATATTTTAGATATTATCATTGTCAGTGTATTGTTGTATTATTTGGTTCGCTTTATTCAGCAGCGACGTGCCGGACGATTGGCCATCGGTGTATTGGTGTTGTTGTTTATGCTTATCATCAGCACCATACTGAATATGCACATGATCCGTTACATTTTGGAAAATTTGTTCCAGGTCGGTATCATTGCATTGATGATCGTGTTTCAACCGGAACTTCGTTCTGCGTTGGAAAAGGTAGGCGCGGAACCATTTCGAGGCTTGCGCGGGATCGGGGAAGGCAAGGAGTCTGATCTGGTAGCCGGGGTAATCCGTGAGGTTTCGTCTGCGGCGGCTGATATGGCGGCGGAAAAAACAGGCGCTTTGATTGTGTTTGAACGTACAGTAAAACTGGGGGATATCGCCCGTACGGGAACCATTATCAATGCGGATGTCAATGCGTTTTTGCTGAAAAATATATTTTTTAACAAAGCACCGATGCACGATGGTGCCGTAATCATTTCCAATAACCGCATTGAGGCGGCAGGTTGTTTTTTGCCGTTGTCCATGAACCAAGACATTATCAAAGACCTTGGCACACGACATCGCGCGGGGATTGGTATGAGTGAAAACAGTGATGCCATTGTGGTCATTGTTTCGGAGGAAACAGGTGTAATATCTGTTGCGGTAGAGGGACGTTTGACACGGGATTATGACAAAGATACGCTGTCTCGTCTGCTTACCCATTATCTTGCGGCAAACGGCGTGGCAGGAAAGAGAAAGTTCCGTTTGAAACGTACCGGAAAGGTTTCTGAAAAGAAGCGGTACACAAAAGACGATCTGGCAAAAGCGCATGACACGGTAAAACCGGAAGATATGGCAGATGAGAAAACGGCGTTAAAAGAAGAGAATGAAAAACAAATTCAAACAGAGTGGCCGCATACACATGATGAACAAACAATGACACAGGAAAAGGGGGAGCGTCATGGCGAATAAAACGGAAAAACCGGCAGAAAAACAAAAGCAGACGATATCTCCCAAAGAAAAAAGACGATTGTCACAAAAAAGACGGTCGAATATCGGTGTGATGTTACTCTGCCTGTTGGCAGCGTTTGGATTTTGGTGTTATGTCATGAATGTGGATTCTCCCATTTATGAAGAGACGTTTTCTTCCGTTTCACTGCAAGTTTCTAATAACAACAATTCGGTAGCAGGTACGGCCCAAAATGATACGGCATCGCAGTATACAGCAATTTCTGCTTCTGACGGCTCTATTGTAGAGGTTACACTGCGCGGTCGTCGTTCGGTACTATCCAATTTATCTGATGATGATATCACTGCATATGTTGATATTTCTTCGGTTACACAGGCGGGTCGTCAGGCTTTTCCCGTCGTTGTGGAAGCGCCTGCAGGTACGACCGTGGTGGATTATTCTCCACGTGAAATGACCGTGTATGTAGACCGCCGTGGTTCCAAACAGGTGGATGTGGTCGTGCGCAAAGATTACCCGAGTATGCCGGCAGGGTATTATTTTGGTGAAGAAACGTTGTCTGATCCAACGATCGTTGTCACCGGGCCGCAATCTGAATTAGATATGGTCGCAGCGGCACGCTTGGTTCTTTCCCGCAGTACGGAAATTACCGGATCTTATACAGGTGCAGGTGAATTGGAATTGATCGATGCCAGCGGAAATGTAATCAATTCTTCGTATTTGCACATGTCTACAACGCATGTATCTTGCACCGTTACGGTTTGTACCGAGAAACAACTTCCTTTGACCACTACATTTAAGAACGGTTACTGGACAAATGCGGATGCCAATGTGACCATTACTCCCGACCATGTCACAGTGCGTGGACCGGTGGAAACCCTTGCTTCGCTCACTTCTTTGGAAGTGACTACGCTTGATGAAACAACGGTATTGGAGAATCGCACCTATAATTACGGATTGAGATTGCCGGAAGGCGTTGAATTATCGCAGACTTTGGATAATGTGCAGGTGTCTGTTTCACTCAGAAACAGTTATTCCCGTACGTTGGATGTGAGTGGAGACCAAATTTCCGTGACCAATACACCTTCGAATGCCACAGTGACGATTCCCGAACAAACGGTTCGTGTTACCGTGCGTGGGAATTCCGAACAGGCAGTGAATGATCTGGCGGCAGAGAATATACGGATACAGGTGGATTTGTCCGCAGCAAACAACCTTTCTTCTGGCAGACAAATGGTCAATGCCACGGTGAGTATTGCTTCCGGCAATTCAGCCGCAGTATACGTTTTGGGAACATACCAGGTGGCGATCAATGTGCAATAATTTTCATGTAGAGCAGACTTCCAAATGCCAGCCATATTGTTTTGTGCTGCACAACATTCGTTTGCCGTATACGGCAGATCCGCAAGAGGCAGTGGCGACAGCACGTCGGCAGCTTTTACAAGCATTTTCTACACATGCGAAGATCACGGATGCGCATATTTGCAGACGGAGCGTTGATGCACGCAAAAAACCGCATATTTTCTTTGTATATTCTGTGCAATTAACGGTACAGTTAGATCGGCAGGTAGATATAGATGCGGTATTGCATGCAAATCGCGATCTGGACTTGCTGCATCCGGCTGAACTACCAAACGCGCGCGGCAACGAAAAGCTCGGGGCACGTCCGGTTGTGATTGGATTTGGTCCGTGTGGTATGTTTGCCGCGTTGGTTTTGGCAGAGGCAGGATATGCACCTGTCATTTTAGAACGCGGCGATGATGTCGAAGCGCGCATTGCGGCTGTGGCGTCCTTTTTCGAAAACGGAACACTTGATGAGAATAGCAATATCCAATTTGGTGCCGGCGGTGCCGGAACATTTTCCGATGGCAAACTGGTGACACGGATCAATGACCCGTTGTGTCGATATGTGTTACAGCGCTTTGTCTCATTCGGCGCCCCGGAACAGCTGCTTTTCGATGCGCGGCCGCATCTGGGGACGAATGTACTTCGTATTCTGGTTGCCAATATTCGCGATGCGTTGAAAAAATGCGGCGCGACATTTCATTTTCGAACCTGTGTACAAAAAATCGTACCGCATACCGATACTGTGACATTATATACCAATCAGGGTGTAATGACGGCAGGTGCTGTGATTTTGGCGGTTGGACACAGCGCACGTGATACATATCACACGCTTTTACAGGACGGATGGGACGTTGTTGCCAAGCCTTTTTCCGTCGGTGTACGCGTGGAACATTTACAAACGTGGCTGGACCATGCGATGTATGGAACGGCGGCGGGGGATAAACGTTTGCCGCATGCAGAGTATCATTTGTCATATCGAGAAGGTGCGCGCGGTGTATACTCGTTTTGCATGTGTCCGGGCGGTCAAGTGGTTGCCGCGGCCAGCGAAGCGGGGGGCGTTGTGGTCAACGGTATGAGCAACGCTGCGCGTGACGGACGCAACGCGAATGCGGCGCTTGCCGTTTCGGTATTGCCGCAAGATTACGGGGAAACACCTCTGGGTGCCATTGCGTTTCAACGAAATTTGGAACAACGTGCATTTTGCATGGGTGGTGAAAATTATAACGCTCCCGCGCAGACCGTTGGTGATTTTTTGAACAATACGAAAGGACAAGTCCCCACCACTGTCTTGCCCACCTATCGGAACGGCGCTGTTCATCTGTGTTCGTTGCCGGAACTGTTGCCGCCGTTTGTTACCTCGATGCTGCAAAAAGGTTTTTCTGTTTTCTCTAAAAAGATTCGTAATTTTGATGATCCGGCCGCACTGTTGACCGGCGTGGAGACACGTACTTCTTCACCTGTCAGAATTTTACGCGGTGCGTCGTTTACGGCGCCTGTCAGCGATTTGATTTATCCTGCCGGGGAAGGCGCAGGATATGCAGGCGGAATCACTTCTGCCGCTGTTGACGGCATTCATTGCGCTACGGCGCTGATGGAACGCTTTGCGCCGTTGATTGATTGACGATTGTGTTTTGCACTTGATAAAGTTCGGTATGATGTTGATTGCAGGTTTTGTAGTTGTCGACAAGTTTTTCTATTTATCTTTCAATCAACGCTACAAAAGTATGGAAAAGATCAAAGACTTGCGGTTTGTATACCACAAATTTAGCTCACAGATATGGGAAAGGAAGTAGGCGCGCAAATGAAACAGACAGGAACGATTGTGTCAGTCGATGACCGAACCGGATTTTGCACGCTGCGGTTCCCACGTGAAAGCGCTTGTGATGGTTGCCATGCTCCATGTCATCAAGGTGGGGGATGCATTACCGGCCTTACGACGACGCCTCCCATTACATTGACGGTCGAAAATACACTTTCCAAGCGTGTGGGTGATCAGGCAACCGTTGCCACGCGGGGTGGAAACGTTATATTCCTTACGGCTGTGCTTTATTTGTTGCCCGCTGTTTTTGCCATCATCGCTTATTGCTTGTGTGCCAATCGGTTTGGCAGCCGCATGGGGATTGTTGCATTTTTTGTGGTTTTGGTGGTCCTTTTTGCCGCGGCGGTATGGGGGTGTACGACGCTTTGCCGCCGAATGATTCGATATGAGATGATTGCGTAACTTTCGCTGTTTATTATTTTGTTTTATCCTCTTTTCATATTTTTTGCTCGTAAGACCCAAAGTATCTATTTTTTGAAAGGAACGACTGTTTCATGCCGCAACAACAATGGAACGTTTATGACGCTGACAGGGAAGATATTATTCGCCTGAGTCGGGAACTGCATATTTTTCCTCTAACGGCGCGTCTTTTGCTTCGTCGCGGCTTTGTCAGCACGCAAGCGGCACGGGCTTTCTTGGAAAAGAGTGAGGAGCAGTTTCACGATCCTTTTTTACTGCCGGACATGGAAAAAGCGGTAACACGTCTGATTGCAGCGGTCAATCGGCGGGAACATATCACGGTATACGGTGATTACGATGCCGACGGCGTGAGTGCCACTGCCGTGTTGTATACGTATCTGCGAAATCTTGGCGCACAGGTGGATACTTATATTCCGCAGCGCCTGACAGAGGGATACGGTGTTTCCAATGAGGCAATTGACACATTGCATGCGCGCGGTACACAGCTGATTGTTACGGTAGATACGGGTGTTACAGCTGTAGAACCTGCAGCATATGCCCGATCATACGGCATAGATATGATCGTGACAGATCACCATACCTGCCGCGATGTTTTACCTGATTGTTGTGCCGTAATTGACCCGATGCGTTCGGACAATGCCTATCCGTTTCCTCATTTGGCCGGTGTGGGCGTGGCATTTAAACTGATCTGTGCGTGTGAGTTGCGTCATACCGTTGGAAGTGATGAAAAGCAACGTGTCATGAAAGCCTTATGTACCGAATATTTGGCACCCGTGTCGATTGGAACAGTCGCGGATATCATGCCACTGGTGGATGAAAACAGGTTGATTGTCAGCTTGGGCCTGCCATTGCTTTCACGCGGCGAACATCTGGGCCTTTCTGCGCTGCTTGAGGCATCTGGCAGGGGCGGAAAAAATGGCCGAATGCCTCAAGTGACTTCTTCTGATATTGCGTTCGCACTGGCTCCACGCATCAATGCTGCCGGGCGGCTTGGTGAAGCACAAACGGCGCTTTCCTTATTTTTGAGCCAAACAAAACAAGAGGCGCAAACGGATGCGCAACAACTGTGTGCACTCAATGAAAAACGCCGTCACATTGAGGATGTTGTCATAGAGCAGGCGCGTGCATTGGTGCAGCAAACATGCGACGTCGCGCATGATCCGATACTTGTATTAGCCGCTGAGGGATGGCATACCGGTGTGATTGGAATCGCAGCCGGAAAACTTGCAACAGAGTATTGTCGCCCCTGTGTATTGATTTCTCTACAAGACGGCGTGGGAACCGGTTCCGGCCGAAGCGTGGAGGGGGTAGACTTGGTCGCAGCGTTGGAAGCTTGCGCACCCTTTTTGGAAAAATTCGGCGGGCACGAAATGGCGGTTGGTCTGACCGTGCGGGAAGAATATTTGCCGCAGTTGCGTGAAACGCTTTGCCGAGAGGTACGTCACCAGCTGGGAGATCAGATGCCGGCTCCAACCATTTTGTGCGATGCACAGCTTTCTTTAGAGGATTGGTCTTTGCCGATGGCAGAAGAACTGTCATTGCTGGAACCATATGGCGAGGGGAATCCCACGCCGTTGTTTTTGTCGCGCGATATGATTGTGCATGAAAAAACTGGTATGGGCGGGGATAAACATACGCGCTTTTTGTTGTGCAAAGGGAACGAGCGCATGACGGCCATCTATTTCGGTGTGTCACCGGACAAGCTCCCGTTTTTTATCGGTTCTCGTGTGGATGTCGTATACCAGGCGAATATCAATGAATTTATGGGGCGGCGCCATTTACAATTTTTGATTCAAGATATGGATGATTGCTTGGAAGAATGTGACAAGCGTGCACATAGCGAGGCGCTTTATCGTGCGATTCGTGCCGGGGAGACGCTCCAAGCACAGGATGCCGAATTGTCTCCCGTTTTACCGAAACGAAATGATTTTACCACGCTTTATCGCTTGCTTCGCACATTATGTGAACAACGCGGCGAGACAGTCTGCACGGCACAACAACTTTGTGCTGCCAGTGGCGTTGCACTGCATCGCGTGCTTTTGGCGTTGGATGTGTTGGAACAAACAAACCTCATCAAACGGCAAATATCATCCAACGAGCAGATGCATATTAGCCTGTTACCAACAGAAGAAAAGGTCGATCTGGAGCAAAGTCCTTTGCTACAAACATTGCGTGCGCAATATGGGACATTTGATGTGCAAATGCCAGACGATGTGCGTTAACAGCCATTTTGATATAGAAACGACAAAAACGATTAAAGGAATAAACAAATGGACGAATTTTACGAGCAGCTGCAAGAGCAAATTCTTCATACCGGTAAAAATTATGATCTGGAAAAGATCCGTCAGGCCTATGAATATGCCAAAGAACTGCATGAGGGACAGTATCGTGCCAGTGGCGAGCCATATATTTCCCATCCGGTTGCCGTTGCGCAAATTGTGGTGGAGCTGGAACTTGACACAGATAGTGTGTGCGCGGCGTTGCTTCATGACACGGTAGAGGATTGTGCGGATAAAACAGACGTCAAGGCGCTGCGTGCAAAGTTTGGTGATACGGTCGGTGATCTTGTCGACGGATTGACCAAACTTGTGCATATCCCGTTTGCCGACAAAGAAGAAGAGAGCATGGAGAATCTGCGCAAAATGCTTTTGGCAATGTCGCGCGATGTACGTGTAATTCTCATCAAACTTTGCGATCGGTTGCACAACATGCGCACGCTGTCAGCAAAACCCGAGGACAAACAACGCCTGACTGCGTTGGAAACCATGAATGTTTACGCACCTTTGGCGCATCGGCTTGGTATGCAGCGTATCCGACAGGAGCTGGAAAACCTTGCACTGTCGTATCTTGATCCCATCGGTTTTGCCGAGGTCAGCGGAGATATTGAGAAAAAATACGGTCAAAACAAAGATTTCATTGAGCGAACGAAAGAAAAAATATCGGAAAAACTCACAGAGTACCATATCCCATTCAAATTAAAGGGACGTGTGAAAAGCGTTTATTCCATTTATCGCAAGATGTACAATCAAAATAAAAGTTTTGATGAGATCTACGATTTTTATGCATTGCGCATTATTGTGGAGACGGAACTGGAATGTTATACCGCACTTGGAATCATTCATGATATGTTCCGTTCCATGCCCGGCCGTTTCAAGGACTATATTTCTACGCCAAAGCCCAATATGTACCGCTCGTTGCATACGACAGTTTTGGGGAGGGATGGCGTACCGTTTGAAGTGCAGATCCGTACACGTGAGATGGATCAGGTAGCGGAATACGGTGTGGCGGCGCATTGGAAATACAAAAGCGGGGAGACCGGCAGCAAGGATCAGGATCAAAAATTAGAATGGATCGCACGCCTGCTTGAGACGGAAAATGATACGAACGACCCCGATGAGTTTGTCAATGCACTGAAGATTGATATCTTTCAGGATGAAACATTTGTATTCACGCCAAAGGGTGACGTGATTTCATTGCCGCAAGGGTCTACTTGCATTGATTTTGCCTATGCCATCCATTCTGCGGTCGGTCACAAAATGGTCGGTGCCAAAGTGAACGGCATGATTGTTCCCATTGACCGTGTGCTGCAAACGGGTGAAATCGTAGAGGTCATTACTTCCGCTGCTTCCAAAGGCCCGAGCCGCGACTGGCTTAAAATTGTGAAAACCAGTGAAGCCCGCAACAAAATCCGACAGTTTTTCAAAAAAGAGCGTCGTGCAGACAATATTATCGTTGGCCGCAATGATGTGGAGCGGGAACTTAAGCGGCTTGATCGTCGTTTAAGTGATGAAGATCGTACGCAGGTTGTTCAAGCTGTTGCACAGCGCGCAGGCTTTCATGAGGTCGACGATCTGTACAATATGGTGGGCTATGGCGGCCTGCCCACTTCAAAACTGACCATCCGACTCAAAGAGGAAATTGAACGCTGTCATGCACGTCATCGCGCGCAAAACGAGGAAGAGACACCTGCGCCTGTTTCCGCATTGAACAAACAGCAGCAACATACTCCCCATGTATCCCGTTCTTCTGCAGTTGTTGTCGACGGTGTGGATGGATGTCAGGTCAAATTTGCCAAATGTTGTAATCCGTTACCCGGTGATGATATCGTTGGATTTGTGACCAAAGGGTTTGGAATTTCCATTCATAAACGCGATTGTGCAAATGTTGCCATGCTTTCTCAAACAGATCGACAACGATTAAAAGAGGCGCATTGGACAAAACAAGTGCAACTTGCCTCCAAAGAAGTGTTTGAAGGGAATTTGCATATTCTCACACACGATGAAATTGGTGTTATGGCGTCGATTATGGCGGTATTGGCGGACATGCGTGTTTCTGCAACACAGATTACCACACAAATGCGTGAGAATGGTGTGATGGCCATATATCTGACAGTTACTTGTAAAAATGTGGAACATTTACATGCCATGATGGCGCGTTTGCGCGGCGTAGAACATGTCATCGAGGTCAAACGCGGTTAAGAGCTGTAAGCGCCGTTGACTGTATCACGTTATGTTTGCTTTTTTTGTGGGCGTGCATGACAAAAAGTTTATGTCTTCAGCCCCGATTTTTCGTGTGCTTGGTTTCTTTTGCGGAGCAATATTGACAACAAACAACCAAGACAGAAAACTTTGTAATGACCACGGATAAAGAGGAGAAAAAACAATGCGAGCGGTACTTCAACTGGTAAGCGGTGCATCTGTCCGTGTGGACGGTCAAGTGATCGGACAGTGCGGCCGTGGTTATTTGATCCTTCTTGGCATTGGACAAAAGGATACATTCGTCCAGGCACAACAATTGGCACAGAAGATTTTAAAATTGCGTGTTTTTCCGGATGAAGAGGGTAAAATGAATCGTTCCATTGTTGATATTGGCGGCGAAATTTTACTGATTTCTCAGTTTACACTGTATGCCAATGTGCGCCACGGAAACCGTCCGGATTTTTTGCAAGCGGCAAAACCAACGGATGCTGTACCGCTGTATGAATCCTTTATTACGTTGTTGCGTAAGGATGTGCAGCATGTGGAAACGGGCGAATTTGGTGCGCATATGCAGGTGCTGCTTACCAATGATGGCCCTGTAACCATCGTGATAGATACCGATATGCTTTCAAAAGCATAGTTTGGTTATATACGTCATATCAGAACAGCAAGCAGTTACTGACCGGCGTATCGCACCGTTTTTTGTATGATTGGGGAACGACTGCGACAAAGTAAAAAAGAACAAAATATTTCTCGCATCATGCGAGACGGAGACAGACATGAGAATTCACATTGAGGGAAACGTTTCATCTTATTACGTGCAGACATTGTGTTTGGTATTTTATCCAGGCGCAAAATTTACGCAGCAAGAACAGCGTGATGATGCCCCCGGTGCCACAGTTGTTGCGGAAGAGTTGACATGGGGTGCGCGCGCGGCTGTGACATTGGAGGATGGCAAGCGTAAGGTGACGGAGGTCGCAGAGCAAAACAATGTTGAAGGGTATGATATGCAGCGTACCATAAAAATGGCGGTGGGCAAGGCCTTTTTTGCTGCGGGCAAAAAAATGCATCATTACACACCGCAATGGGGGATTCTGACCGGTGTTCGTCCGGGGAAACTCGCGTTGGATATGATGCTGCGCGGTATGAATCGGACTGAGGTCAAGCGTATGCTGCGCAATGAAATGTTTGTCTATCCGAAGAAAGCAGCACTTGTCACGGAGATTGCTTATCGGGAACAGACTCTGTTAAAAAAGCTGGATCCTGCCGGTTGTTCCATTTATATTTCCATTCCGTTTTGTCCCACACGGTGTAACTATTGCTCATTTGTGTCGTTTACTTCTCCCAAGTTGTTACAGTTGATTCCCGCTTATCTTGATCGATTGTGTGAAGATATTACAAAAACATTTGAGATCATTCGAGCACTTGGCAAAAAGGTATTTACGGTTTATATTGGCGGCGGCACACCCACGACATTGCATGAACAGCAATTGGCGCGGCTGCTTTCTCATATCAATCAATATCTTGATTTTGACACATTGACAGAGTTTACACTTGAAGCCGGACGTCCTGATACGATTACGGCGGAAAAACTGAATATTGCAGCATCCTTTGGTGTCACAAGAGTGAGTATCAATCCGCAAACGCTGAATGACCAGGTTCTCAGGCAAATCGGACGATGCCACACATCCAAAGAGTTTTTTGACGCGTATGAATTGGCGCGCAAGAGCGGGATTTCGCATATTAACACCGATCTGATAGCCGGCTTGCCGGATGACACTTTTATCAGTTTTTCCAAAACGGTAGATGGCATTTTGTCACTCTCCCCCGACAATTTGACCATCCATACGTTTTGTGTCAAAAAAGCAGCGGATATTTTGAAAGAAGGGGAGAATGTTTATTCGCGAAGCGGCGGAGATGTGGGCAAATCTTTGGATTATGCGTACGTCTGTGCCAAGAATCGCGGTTATTTTCCGTATTATATTTATCGACAGAAAAATACGGTGGGCAATTTTGAAAATGTCGGCTTTTCTCGTGAAGGAGCGGAAGGTTACTATAATATTTTGATGATGGAGGAATTACACAGCGTGTTTGCGTGCGGTGCGGGAGCTGTGACCAAATTGGTCAGTCGTGACCGCAAGCATATTCAACGCATATTTGCGCCAAAATATCCATATGAATATTTGGATCGTTCACGCAAAAGTACGGTGGATGACCATGCTTTTGCGCAGATGCAGACATTTTATCAAACGTATGATCCCACTTTGTAAAACGTCTGACATTCTTTTCTGTTTGCAGCGTGTGTTGCAGCACAGGGATGAACGTGGTTTCGATTGATCTACACAGACAGTAGAAAGAAATAGGGCTATCCATGAAAAATTCTCGCATTTACGACGATGAAATACGCAGCTTTTCTCTGCAATCTTGCGCCGATACGCAGGCGTTTATTGAAGCGGAGGAGGCACATTTTACCGCGCGCCTGGAAGAAGTCGCCCGGTATTTACACAGCCGCCGAGAACTCCGTGTCTTGTTGCTTTGCGGCCCCAGTTGTGCCGGCAAGACGACGACTTCACACAGATTGGTACAGGCTTATGAAAAAACGGGGGGCGTCATGCACTCCGTTTCATTTGATGATTTTTATTTGGATCGTGCACAGATGGAACAGCGTGGTACGGTTAATTATGAGACAGCGCAGGCGCTCGATCTGGATACATTGGCACGTTGTTTGTCGGATATGATGGCGTGTCGTACCGTGCAATTGCCGACTTTTGATTTTGTCAGCGGAAAGCGAGCAGGATATCGTGTCTGCCGCCCGCAGCCAGGCGATTTGTTTGTGCTTGAGGGAATCCAGGGGTTTTATCCCGAAGTACGTGCGTTGATGGAACGTACGCATTGGTCCGGCGTATTTATTTCGCCCGGCGCGGTACAGTGTTGTCAAATCAAGACGGACGGTAATACACTTCGTTTGATACGTCGCATTGTACGGGATGTGCGTGCCCGCGGGTTTGATGCGCAAAAAACTTTGCATGTGTGGGAAAGTGTCCGTACCAATGAAGAAAAACACATTTTTCCATTGGCAGATATGTATGCCGATATTCATATTAATTCTGCGTTTGCATATGAATTACTGGTGACAGTTCCGCTGTTACGGGATGCACTTGCAGACACGGAATTTACGGAAGCACGTTGCGCGGATCAAGCGCAAACGCTGCTGCATCGTTTTGACGGCTTGCCACAGTTGCCGCGTTCCGTTGTCCCGCCTCATTCCGTTTTGCGGGAATTTGTCGGTGAATCATAAAACCGAGAGGAACTGTAAGCGCTGATGTCCCCACAAAAGGAAAAAAAGCAATCCAATATAATACCAAACGCCCCTGTAGCACCGAGGAACAGACACGTGCTTGGGGGCGTTGCTGCGTTAACGTTTTCCAATCTGCTTGTCAAGGTGTTGGGTATGTTGTTCAAAATACCCCTTGCCAATCAGATCGGGGAAGAAGGCATGGCGTATTATAACCTTGCCTATAACATTTTCAAGTGGTTTTACATGATTTCGACGGCCGGATTGCCGGTTGCCATTTCCATATTGATTTCCCGTAGCCGTGCCCGTGCCAAACTCAATGAAACACGTCGGATTGATCAAATTTCCCAAGAAATGTTTTTGCTCATTGGTGCGATCGGCTGTCTTTCTATGTATTTGGGTGCGGATTGGTTCGCCGCCATTCAGGGTGCGCCCGACGCTGCACAGAGCATGCGTTTTATCGCACCATCCCTGTTTTTCATTTGTATTGCTTCGGCCGCACGGGGGTATTTTCAGGGATTTGAGGAATTACAACCCACAGCGGTTTCCCAAGTGATCGAAGCGGCCTGTAAGCTGTTGCTGGGCATTTTGTTTGCGTGGTATTCACTCACTGTCCAACATGACCCGTTGTACACCGTTGCAGCGTTTGCCATTGGTGGATCTTGTGTCGGCACGGCGCTTTCCATGGGATATCTTTTGATCCGGAAGCTGCGTTTTCACCCCACATTGCTTTCGCGTGCAACGTTGCCTGATCCCCGTACCGCTTCGAAGCGGAGAATTGCCAAAACTTTGATGAAAATCGCGTTTCCCATTACGCTCAGTGCTTCGGTGATGAGTTTAACGGATCTGCTCGATTCTGTTCTTACCATTAACTATTTGACCACCGGCGCAGGTATTGATCATGAAACCGCTTTGCGTCAGTACGGCAATTATACGTCGCTTGCGGTCCCGATGTACAATCTCCCGTTGGCGCTGGTGTATCCGATCTGTTCTGCTGTTGTCCCCGCGCTTTGTGCTACGTATACGGCGGGAAGACACAAACGTGCAGACACATTGCTTGGTACGACGTTTCAGTGTGCCGCAACCATTGCATTTCCGTGTGCAATGGGGCTGTGTGTATTGTCTTACCCGATTTTGTCGTTGCTTTATCGTGCGGATATGGCGCAAAGCGGCGCACCGCAACTCAGTGTTTTGGCCGCTTCGGTGATCTTTGTCAGCATGCTTTCGGTGACCAATGCAGCATTGCAAGCAACGGGACATGAAACACTTCCCATCGTTTCCATGCTGATAGGCGCAGGTGTGAAATTACTCAGCTCATCGTTGCTTACCACTCGCCCGGATATTGGCATTTTGGGCGTTCCTATGAGTACCTCGTTGTGTTATTTCAGCATTATGATGATCAATTTGTTTTTCACCGTAAAATATACTGGTGTCCATCTTTCTTTTGTCAAAGTGTTTTTCAAACCGGCATTTGCCGCTACAGGTTGTGCTGTCGTGGCGCCTGTTGTCTATCGACTGCTTTTACATGTGGTGCCATCCGCCCTTGCGTGTTTGGGCGCTGTTGGTGTTGCGGGCGGTGTGTATGTGCTGTTGCTTGCCGCTGTGGGAGGATTGGATGTGTTGCGACCCATGTTGGAATTGCGGAAAGGGAGCCGGGTGACAGAAGAACGATGATTTAACAAATAATACGTGTCAAACCTATTGTTGATTTTTACTACGACGGATCAGACGGAATATAATACGCAGACAAAGCAGCTTTTTTCTGTGAAATTATTCAAACCACTTGACAAACGAAAAAAAGTGTCGTAAACTAATAAAAGAGCGAAAAAGCTGTGACCGGAACGAAGTACCGGGTCAAGATTTGTCATCAGAGAGCTGCCGGCGGGTGCAAGGCAGTGGCAAAGGACCGGGGAATACAGTCCGCGAGCCGCGCATCGAAAGACAAGGGGTTTGTCCGGTAAGTTGCGACGCCTTTGCCACGTTACGGCAGCAGGGTATGATGGTACCCGGTGAGGTCTGTTTTGTGAAAAACAGATAAACAAAGGTGGTAACACGGTACATCCGTCCTTTGGTTCATGCAAATGAACCAAAGGACTTTTTTGTTGCATGTTTGCAAAAAATATCAGATTTGAAGGTCTTTATAGCATTGGTTTGCAGCAAATTCTAAGCTGTAAATATGTCAGATAAGAATTGCAGAATACAGATAACAGATTGTGTTTGGCAAAAGGAGAGAAGACAAATGACCATTGTTGATTTATTGGAACGTAATGCCGCGCAGAAAGGGGACCAGGTGGCGTTGGTGGAACGCAATCCGGAACGCCCGGAAACGCGTCGACATACCTGGCGTGAATTTGAACTGGTCGAAACAACGGTCCAAGAATATTATCGCCGGCAAATAACCTGGGGGGTGTTCAATGAAAAAGCCAATCGTGTGGCAAATGCACTTTTGGCGCGCGGCATCCACCGGGAGGACAAAGTTGCCATTTTGATGATGAACTGTTTGGAGTGGCTGCCGATATATTTCGGTATACTGAAGGCCGGCGCATTGGCGGTTCCTCTGAATTTTCGTTATAGTGCAGAAGAGATAGACTATTGTCTGAAGCTTTCCGAAGCAAACGCTTTGATTTTCGGACCGGAATTCATCGGCCGTGTGGAACAGATTGCCGATCAAATCAGTGTCAATCGTTTGCTCATTTTTGCCGGTGACGGTTGCCCCGCTTTTGCCGAGGATTATCGAGAACTGACCGCAGATGCATCTTCTCAATCGCCCGGTATTGCACTAAGTGAAAATGATAAGGCAGCCATCTATTTTTCCTCCGGTACGACCGGCTTTCCCAAGGCGATTTTGCATTTGCATCGGGCGTTGATGCACGCTGCAATTGTGGAGCAAAAACACCATGGACAGACGGAGGATGATGTGTTTCTGTGTATTCCTCCTCTGTATCATACCGGCGCCAAAATGCACTGGTTTGGTTCTCTGATTTCCGGCAGCCGTGCTGTCTTGCTCAAAGGCACGCGGCCGGGGCAGATATTGCAGGCGGTGTCAGATGAACGGTGTACGATTGTGTGGTTGCTGGTTCCGTGGGCGCAGGACATTCTCAATGCTTTGGATCGTGGGGAGCTGCAACTTTCTGATTATCATCTGGATCAGTGGCGCCTGATGCATATCGGTGCACAACCGGTACCGCAGAGTTTGATCAAACGATGGCTCAAATATTTCCCGCATCATCAGTATGACACCAATTACGGACTTTCTGAATCCATTGGACCGGGAGCCGTGCATCTTGGCGTAGAAAACATCTCCAAGGTGGGAGCCATCGGTGTACCGGGCTTTGGATGGCAGGTGAAGATTGTGGACGAGCAGGGACAACCCGTGAAGCCGGGAGAAGTGGGTGAACTTTGCCTGAAAGGCGACGGGGTGATGGTGTGCTATTATAATGATCCATCCGCAACTGCCGAAACGCTCAAAGACGGCTGGCTGTATACAGGGGATATGGCAATGCAAGACAAAGATGGCTTTCTTTTTCTTGTCGATCGCAAAAAAGACGTTATCATCAGTGGCGGCGAAAATTTGTACCCGGTGCAAATCGAAGATTTTCTCAGTGCACATCCGGCCATTGCAGATGTTGCAGTGATCGGCGTACCGGATGCACGCCTGGGTGAAATTGCGGCAGCAATTATCCAATGCAAACCGGGTGTTGCTTGTACCCAAGAAGAAATTATGGAGTATTGCCGTGCGTTGCCGCGCTATAAACGTCCGCGTAAAATTATCTTTGCCGATGTTCCGCGCAATCCAACCGGAAAGATTGAAAAACCGCTGTTGCGAAAGATGTATGGCTCTGAGGATTTGGTAGCATCTCAAAACCGTTCGTAAGATACTCGATGATACAAAATGATATAAAACAGGAGAACCGCCATGAATACGCTTTTCATTACATTCATGTTATTCGTTTTTTTTGCCATTATGGTTATAGTCGGCATATATTGTCGCCGCCATTCTACCGATGTAAACGGCTTTGTCTTAGGTGGACGAGGGGTGGGACCATGGCTTACGGCATTCGCTTACGGCACGTCTTATTTTTCGGCGGTGATTTTTGTGGGTTATGCCGGACAATTCGGTTGGAATTTCGGTCTTGCATCTACATGGATCGGATTGGGAAATGCGTTCATCGGTTCATTGCTTGCCTGGGTTGTACTTGGCCGCCGCACACGATTGATGACACAGCATTTGGAATGTAAAACCATGCCGGACTTTTTCGGCGTGCGCTTTGAAAGCCGCACGTTAAAAATTGCTGCGTCCTGTATTACCTTTCTCTTCTTGATCCCTTATACCGCATCGCTTTATAACGGCCTGTCCCGCTTGTTTTCCATGGCATATGAGGGGATAGATTATTCGGTATGTGTCATTGTGATGGCAGTGCTCACCGGAATTTATGTATTATTCGGCGGTTACATGGCAACTGCTGTCAATGATTTTATTCAAGGCATTGTGATGCTGCTAGGAATTGTTGCGGTTGTCGCATCGGTTCTGTTACAAAACGGCGGGTTGGAAGCTGCTGTGACGCAGTTGGCCACAGGAGAAAACGGCGGGTGGCAATATGCATCTTTTTTGGGTGCTGACCCTGTGTTCTTGTTTTTTGTTGTCATTCTTACATCGTTGGGCACGTGGGGACTACCTCAAATGGTTGGCAAATTTTATGCCATTCGAAATGAACGGGCGATCAACAAAGGAACCGTTATCTCTACTGTTTTTGCATTGATTGTTGCCGGCGGTTGCTATTTTCTGGGCGGTTTCGGTCGATTGTATGATGTTGATGTTGAAACACAGGGATATGATGCGATTATTCCGTTTATGCTGTCAAAATTGCCTGTGTTGATGATTGGTATCGTGATTGTCCTTGTGCTTTCTGCATCGATGTCTACGCTCTCTTCCTTGGTTTTGACGAGCGGATCCACTGTGACGCTGGATTTCATTGTTCCGATGCGAAAGAAACAGACCTCAGACCGTACCAAAATGATATTGATTCGTGTGTTTATTGTGTTGTTTATTGTTGTCTCTGCATGGATTGCTATCGCACAATATCACAATGAAAGCATTTTAATCGCACAGATGATGGGGATCTCTTGGGGTGCTTTGGCAGGTGCATTTTTGGCGCCGTTTCTCTATGGATTGTACTGGAAGGGTACCACGCGCGCCGGCGTCGTGTCGTCATTTGTGTTTGGCGTGGGACTGGAATTGGTGCAATTGTGCGTTTCCCTTGGCTGGTTGAACGTTTCCGGCAGCCGGGTGTTGTCCTTTGTATTTAACAATTCTTTGTATTCCGGTGTGTTTGCTATGGCCGGCGGGCTTGTTTTGGTTCCGTTGGTCAGCGTGTTGTCCCGCAGGACTTGTCCCAAAAACACGGAACATATGTTCGCATGTTACCGGCGCACCGTTGTTTCTCCTGTTACGGAAACATTGGGTGATGAATAATATGAGCATCTAAGTTTGATATGTGAGATATACGGAAGCGGTGAGAAAACCTCACCGCTTCTGCTGTGTCAAAATTCTTGTTCGCTGGCACCGGTGGGTGTGACGTGTGTATCACAACCACATGGTGTGTGGCGCTTTTGTTTTAACATGGTTTTCCGCTTGCGACAACGATATTTAACAAGAGACAAGGATGTTTTGTTTTGAAACAGATTAGGTGGATATTCATTGAAACAATTGAAATTTTGAAAAAATGAACGAAAAGACTTCCTTTTTGCGTGAAAATATGATAAAATATGTTGAAACATAAAGAAAAAGGAAACGATCTTCCGTTTGCCGAAAGGAGCTGTGACATATGGAAGAGACAAAGAGGCTGATGATCGGCAATGAGGCCGTCGCCCGTGGATTATGGGAGGCAGGTGTGGAGGTAATCTCCAGCTATCCCGGTACGCCATCCACGGAAATTACAGAGTTTGCAGCGAAATATGATGAAATTCACTGCGAGTGGGCCCCCAACGAAAAGGTTGCTTGTGAAGTGGCATTTGGTGCATCGTTGCGCGGTGCCCGTAGTGCCTGTGCGATGAAACACGTCGGGCTCAATGTTGCGGCTGACCCGTTGTTTACGTTGTCTTATACGGGAGTGAACGGTGGCTTGGTCATCTGTGTCGCCGATGATCCCGCTATGCATTCTTCTCAAAATGAACAGGATAGCAGACATTATGCCATTGCAGCAAAAGTTCCGATGTTGGAACCTGCTGATCCGGCTGAGGCCAAAGCATTTGCAAAATTGGCTTTTGAACTTTCTGAAACATATGATACACCGGTGCTTTTGCGCACTTGTACACGCATTGCACATTGCCAGAGTGTGGTAAGTTTGGAAGAACGCAAGGTTCGCCCGCTTCCGCCGTATCAACGTAATCCCCAGAAGTACATTATGGCTCCGGCTATGGCACAAAAGAAACATCCGATTGTGGAAGAACGCACGGCACGTTTGGCGCAATATGCCGAAACGGCACCGATCAACCGTGTGGAACGCTGTGAAAGCAGCAAGTTGGGGATTATCTGCGCGGGTACGTGCTACCAGTATGTCAAAGAGGTGTTTGGAGACACCGTTAATGTCTTAAAACTCGGTATGATTCATCCGTTGCCTACCGATTTGATCCGCAATTTTGCCGCGATGGTTGACCGCGTGGTAGTTGTAGAAGAATTGGATGGTATCATCGAACAGCATTGCGATCATATCGGTGTCAAGGTTGAGGGAAAATCTCTCTTTTCTCCCATCGGAGAATATAACCAGGAAATTGTAGCACAGGCACTCGGCGTTTCTCCCAAAGAGAGCGCTGCGCCCACACCGGATATTCCGGTTCGTCCACCTGTCATGTGTGCCGGCTGTCCGCATCGCGGCATGTATTACGCATTGGTGAAAAACCATGTGACAGTGCTCGGTGATATCGGTTGCTACACACTTGGTATGGCGGCGCCGTTGAACGCTTTGGATTCGACGCTTTGTATGGGTGCGTCTGTCAGCGGCCTGCACGGATTTTTGAAAGCAGGCGGGGAAGAGAGCGCGCATAAAACCGTTTGTGTGATTGGTGATTCTACATTCATTCATTCCGGTGTGACGGGACTGATCAACATTGCTTATAATGATTCGAATGCAACAGTGATTATTTTGGATAACTCCATTACCGGTATGACCGGTCATCAGCAAAATCCGACCACCGGGTATAACATCAAAGGCGATCCGGCAGCGAAGATCGATTTGGAGACGCTGTGCCACGCTGTCGGTATTTCCCGTGTACGTGTGGTTGACCCGTATGACCTTGCCGCATGCGACAAGGCAATCAAGGAAGAACTTGCCGCAAACGAGCCGTCGGTTATTATCAGCCGCCGTCCTTGTGTGCTGCTCAAATATGTGAAACACGCGCCACCGCTTCGTGTGGATCCCCAAAAGTGCCGTGGTTGTAAGTCTTGCATGAAACTGGGGTGCCCGGCAATTTCCATGCGAGACAAAAAAGCGGTCATTGACCCCACTCAGTGCGTCGGTTGCGGTGTTTGTGAGCAGCTTTGCGCATTTGACGCCATTGGAGCGCGAGAGGAGGAACAGGCATGAATACGATCAATGTCATGATTGTCGGCGTCGGGGGACAGGGGTCTCTGTTGGCGTCTAAATTGTTAGGACGGTTGTTGGTCGACGAAGGATATGATGTCAAAGTGTCTGAAGTACATGGTATGAGCCAACGTGGCGGAAGCGTTGTGACATATGTGCGCTTTGGTGATAAGGTGTATTCGCCGGTGGTTTCCGATGGCGAGGCGGATTTTATTGTGTCCTTTGAAAAATTGGAGGCGGCACGATATGTACAGCGTCTCAAACCGGATGGCAAGATCATTGTCAATACGCAACAAATTGATCCAATGCCGGTTGTTACGGGTGCCGCGTCCTATCCTTCTGATGTTTTGGATGTGCTGCGTGAAAAGGGTGTGCAGATCGATGCGATCAATGCACTGGATCTGGCAATGCAGGCCGGTACTTCTAAGGCAGTGAATATTGTGCTGATGGGACGGTTGTCCAAATATTTGGATATCCCACACGACAAATGGCTGCAGGCGATTGCAAAGATTGTAGCGCCGAAATTTGTCGAGGTGAATCAAAAAGCATTTGAACTTGGCAGTACTTTATAATTCAAATCATATTTGATGAAATGGAGAGGAAGAAACCCATGGAGAGTGTGAAACGATATTACCAGCCGGAAGCGGAGACGATGCCACAGGAGCAGATTCGTTCCCTGCAATCGGAAAAACTTGTCAAACAAGTGCGACATGTCTATGATCATGTTCCGTACTATCGTCATTTGATGGAAGAAAAGGGCGTTGTACCAGAGGATATTCATGGCGTGGAAGATTTGTATAAGTTGCCGTTTTTAAGCAAAGAGGATTTGCGCCAAGCTTATCCCTATGGCCTGTTGGCAGTGCCGCTTCGTGACTGTGTACGTATCCAATCCACTTCCGGTACCACCGGTAAACGCGTGGTTGCATTTTACACGCAAAAAGATATTGATATGTGGGAAGATTGTTGTGCCCGCGCCATTGTTGCTGCAGGTGGCACCAATGAGGATGTGTGCCAGGTGTGTTATGGCTACGGATTGTTTACTGGCGGTCCGGGGCTCAATGGCGGTTCACATAAAGTTGGTTGCCTCACGCTGCCCATGTCTTCCGGTAATACGGAACGACAGATCCAGTTCATGATGGATCTCAAATCAACGATTTTGTGCTGTACACCGTCGTATGCGGCATATATCGGTGAAACATTGCATGATATGGGTTATGGACCACAGGATATTCACCTTCGTGCCGGCATTTTCGGCGCGGAACCGTGGACGGAGGAGATGCGCCGCGATATTGAAAAATCGCTCGGGATCAAGGCATATGATATTTACGGTTTAACGGAAATCAGCGGCCCGGGTGTTTCGTTTGAATGTGAAGAACAGCATGGTATGCATATCAACGAGGACCATTTCATAGCAGAAATTATCAATCCTCAAACGGGTGAAGTTTTGCCGGAGGGAGAAAAAGGAGAACTGGTCTTCACCTGCTTGGATAAAGAAGCGTTTCCCATGATGCGGTATCGTACTCGTGACATCTGCGTGCTGTCACATAAACCGTGCAGTTGCGGCAGAACGTTTGTTCGTATGCACAAACCGATGGGACGCAGCGATGATATGTTGATTATTCGTGGTGTCAATGTATTTCCGTCTCAAATCGAAACGGTTTTGATTCAAAAAGGTTATACTTCCAATTATTTGATTGAGGTTGATCGCGTCAACAATTCTGATACGTTGGACATTTTAGTGGAAATGCTGCCTGAACAATTTTCTGATGCAGTCCGTGACATTGAACGGAGAGAAAAAGAACTGGCGGATGCCATGCGCACCATGCTTGGCATTGGACCAAAGATGCATCTTGTTGCGCCGAAAACCATTCAGCGCAGTGAGGGTAAGGCCGTGCGCGTGATCGATAAGCGTAAATTGCACGATTGATTGCATGTATCAAACACTGCATCGTTGTCACAGAGAACATATTCATATCCAACATGATAACCAAGAAAGGCAGGGCGGAACATCATGATCAAACAATTATCGGTTTTTGTAGAAAACAAGCGCGGCGCGCTTGTAGAGACAACATCGATCCTGGCACAAAAACAAATCAATATCCGCGCGATGGCATTGGCTGATACCACAAAATACGGCGTTTTGCGTATGATTGTTGACGATTTGCCCGCCGCACAGGTGGCATTGCAGGCGTCCGGCTTTTTAACCAAAGAAACAGCCGTGGTGGCTGTGATGATGCCGGACCGTTCCGGCGCTCTGTATGATGTGGTTCAGTGTTTGGCACAGATCGGGGAAGAATTGGAATATTTGTATGCGTTCAACCGTGGATCGCAAAACAGTGCATATGTTGTGTTGCGTGTGCAAGATGTTGCCAAAAGCGAGCAGGCACTTGCAGCTGCCGGTTATACGTTGTTTTCTGAGGATGACCTTGCTAATTTGTGATTGATACCGGTGCTGAATCACTGTTTGATGGTAAAAAACAATTTTATTGATTGAAATAAAGGACGACTTCGTATCAAACAATGATACGGAGTCGTCCGCTTTTTTGCAAAGAAGAAAATGATTGTTAGTTTTTAAATTGATGATTTTACAAAAGCTTCTATCTGATCAAAGATTTATGGAGGAATGTAAGGGATTCATTTGTTGTGTTGCAATGGATGCAGAATCATTGAATATTATTCGCATTCCTACAACAATGGCTGAAAGCATTTGAACATTTTATGATTCTCACTGTTTCCGTTTAATCACAAACGTTATTTGTGTTGTATCAATACATCACATATGCTGTTTTCAGCAACGGGCGGAAGGAGGTTCTTTTCTTTACCGATTTGGACAATGGTTGGGAAAAGTCCTAAAAACAAATAATGACAAGCTCTTGTGACATCATCATGAAGATGTTCCGGGAATAACTTGCGATATCCATCTACATACTGACCAACTGCATTGGAGTATGCTGGTATTGAGGATTGAAAAGCTTGTTCTGCGAGTGTATCAAATTGCTTTTTTTGTTCTTTTGTAAAAGCCGGTGTTGTTACAGATAATTCACCGTTGTTACTTCTGTTTATGAATCCTTTGGCAATCGCCGATGCGGCCGCATCTTTATCTGTGATTTCTCTTCCGACCAATATATCCTCGCATACATTGATTTCATCTGAAAGCATCATTGCACGATATGAAAAACCTTCAAAATGATAAGAAATATGCTTATAAGATCCTCGGCTGCCTAAGTTGGAGGATTCCTCCCGACCTAGATTGTTGGGAACATTGATGGGATTGTTGGTCACGACATGTCCAAGGTAACTCCAGTGAAATCCGTCATAACGTACGGGATAATTGATGGAATGAATCGGGTTGTATTTTTTGCTGAGATGTTCTAAAGCCATGAGGGTATAAAGGTAAACCCGTTCGTTTTTGGATTTTCCTGCCGTATAGATTCCAATGTTTTCCGATGATTCGCAAAGTTGGTGCATTGCATCAATCAATTCACATGTTACAGATTCTAGTAAAAACATGTGGTTTTTGTGGTATTCCTTTGTTTCGTTCGAATAGATGATAAATTCGGTACGATATTTTCCCTTTGGTAATTTTGAAAGTGCCTCATGTTTGATTAAATTTTCAATGGCATCCTCAATATAGTACGCGGGAACACCACAAAGATTTGCGAGTTCTTCTGTTGTTTTTGGTTTATTATAGCAATAATAGAGAATGTTTTGTGATAATGCATCATCAATATAGACATGTGGAAAGGGACTGACAATGCCGTCGTATTGACCTTCTCCGGTGATGCGAATCAAAAGTTTTACAGGTTTTAGTGCAGTAGCATTCATGTTTTCATACTCCTTTTTTATTTTTTTACGTGCTTCCGACAATCGCCATGTAATCGTCCCGTGAGGTATGTTCAATTTTTTTGAAATTTGTTCGACCGATAATCCATCATAGTAATGTAAAATGATAATATTGCGGTAAATATCGGAAAGCATGGCAATACGATAACGCAAGAAATTGTATACTTCTTCGTTTTCGAAAACATAATTGTCTTCATAAGTTAAATCGCATAAATCTTCCAGAGAATCAAAAGAATATATCTCGCGTCGTTTTCCCATGCGGCGGCGAAATGATTTTGTAACATTCCGCGCGATGCCCCACAACCATGGTTCAAATGAATCGGGCGTTTTAAGTTTTGGAAATTGAGCAACAATTGTAGACAGTATTTCTTGCGCAAGATCATCCGCTTCATCGCGGGAGTATGTGCGTTTGATTGCGTAACCGTATATCTTTTCAATATAATTCTGAAGAATCTCTAAATCCATTTTTTCACCTCCTTTCAATCATAAAGTGCCCAAAAAAGCAGTTTGATTGGGTATGATAAACATGTTGTGCAGACAAATCAGATTGGTGAAAGTCGTAAAAGAACCGGAAAGAGATTATCTTTCCGGTTGTGAGCGTCTATTTATGATATTTGATGAATATGTGTATGTTATGCATCATATTTGAATTTTGAGACATGTGATATTTTGACATGAACCATTATTTTTCATTTACATAAAGGTTGGTTATTTATCATCTATCATCCTATAAAATACTTGGATTTCGTCCTCGTTGCCTTTGCAAGATTTTTGCAGTGCTTGGGTAAACGTCGCACAGATTTCCGGGTGATTTAGCAGCTTTTCAATGTTTGTTGCAATAGATTCTGGCGTCATATTACAGATTAAGCCGAATTTACCGTTGCTCAATTGCTCCTTTGCAGAAAAAAAATCTGTGATGACGATAGGCTTTGCCAGAATTTTTGCTTCTTCTACAGCGATAGGTTTTCCTTCAAAACGTGAGGGTTGGGCGTAAATATCGCAGTCTGCTAAATATTTGTAAGGATTTGTGGTTGTTCCCAAAAAGACCAGTGCATCTGCACATCCACGCGCGGTTGCCTGCGCGATCAGTGCTTCTTTTTCTGTGTCGCTTCCGCCCCCGATGATGTACCATTTTACGTTGTGGCCATGATCTCGTAAGATTCCGAGCGCCTCTACTGCGATGTCATATCCTTTTTGCTCGCAAATGCGACCAATGGTAAGAATTCTTTTTCCTGAAAAATTATCAGGATAGGTGTCACCTGTGTTGGCCATTTCTTGTATCAATGCTGCACTGTTGATGTTTTCCATCATAGCAATATGATCTGCCATTTGCGGCAGTTTTCGGCACAGGGAATCGTGAATAGGTTGAGATACTGTAACCACATAATCGCATTTTTGAAAATATGGCAAATACAAGGCGTCTTCCCTTGGCGGATTGTTGTAGTCAAAGTGCAACCAGGCAATTTTTTTCTTGGCCTTCACTTTGTCACACATATAAAACATTGTTTTGTCACCCCAGTATGCAAGGGCAATATCATAGGATTCTTTGACTGCCGGAAAATGTTGCATCAGACGGCACCATAACTGCATTGCCAGGTCCGCACGCTTTTGAGGGCGTAATTTCATTTTCAGTGCATACGGCAGTATTTCAAACAGATAGAGCGGGTGTTTTTTCACCATTTCATTCCAGATCACATGCATCGCGCTGCCGCCGTCCAGTGTAAACATCTCGCCGTATTGTTGCATCTCTATGACGTGAATTTGTGGTGGCAGTAGTTGCATGAATAGTCCGGTCTTTTTTGCCAGTAATAATGTCACATCAAATCGTTCGAAATCCAGGCAGTGGACAAAAGACAGAAAGGATTTTTCCGATCCTCCGCAGTTCATGGTAATCCCTATGACCAAAATTTTTTGCTTTTTCATATAATCGTCGTTCCTTTTTATTATGAAGAAAAAAGTTCATTTCCTTTATATCTCATTTTATCATGGACGCACTTGCCTGTCAATTGTTTGAGAACAAAAGACGCGGAAATGATACCGTGATTTTACTTGCATTTAGGTGGCGGTTTTGTTATAATAATAAAACAAATCGATAGGGAAAGGCGGAAATGGCCATGTCAAATATTTGGCACGATATTTCACCGAAACGTATCACGCCAAGCGATTTTATCTGTGTCATAGAGATTTCAAAGGGCAGCAAGAAAAAATATGAGTTGGATAAGGAAACGGGATTGATCATTTTGGATCGTATTTTGTATACTTCCACCCGTTACCCGGCCAATTACGGTTTTATTCCCCGTACTTATGGAGATGATGAGGATCCGCTTGATGTTTTATTGCTTTGCTCGGAAGCGTTAGAGCCCATGTGCTTGGTACGCGCCTATCCGATCGGCGTTATTTCTATGATTGATAACGGTCGCCGCGATGAGAAAATTATCGCGATTCCGTTTAATGATCCCAATTACAATCATTATACGGATATCCAACAGTTGCCTATGCACATTTTTGATGAAATGCGTCATTTCTTTTCTGTTTATAAAAATTTAGAAAACAAAGAAACAGCAGTGGATGAGGTTCAAGCAAAAGACGCAGCGCTGGAGATCATACAAGAAGCGATTGATCATTATATTGAGCGGTTTTGTAAATAATTAAGACGTGATATTTTTCAATCAAACGCAATGTGTCTCAATTGCGTTTTGTAATCGCAGTGGTCGATCAAATTGATCATAACATGATTCAAATTTAATCATATAAAATCGGCACGCAGACCTTGTGCAGACCTAATCTGGTGGGAAAACTTGACAGCCAGGGACCGATATGGTAAAATTGGTGACGGTTTTTTCTGTATTGTTTGCATGTTTCTATTCAGAAAGCAAACAATATAGTTACCAACAATCAGACCGAATTGGGCAATCGCGTAATAAGGTGCCGAAAGGTATTATTATGAGGAAAGTCCGGGCTTCACAGGGAAAGGATAACGGATAACGTCCGCCGTAGGTGACTACCGGGAAAGTGCAACAGAAATAAACCGCCGGCGTAATATGCCGGTAAGGATGGAAAGGCGAGGTAAGAGCTCACCGGCTGGCTGGTAACAGTTCAGCAAATGTAAACCCTATCCGAAGCAACACCGTTGCGGGAGATTCCCTGACGCATGATCGCAATCGCGGCCATGCCCCGCATGGGTGGCACCGCCGAAAGGCGGAAGGAACGTGGTGACATGTTTCGCAGATAGATGATTGCCCTCGACAGAACCCGGCTTACAGATTCGGTCTTTTTGTTTGTAAAAAAAGCAGCTCATAGGAGCTGCTTTTTTGATGAAGAAAAAGATTGATTGCTTTTGCCAAATTTATATAAAGGCAAGAAATGCTTATAGTTATAGGAAAAATCAAGCTATTTCACAATGCTCAAAAGTTTTTTTGAAAAAAATCGAAAAAAATTGAAAAAGGGTATTGACAGGGGAGTGGAAAAGTAGTATACTAAACAA